>UMCE01043015.1_pt1 | contig 17833 bp, 18 predicted proteins | sample 1964191 | NCBI WGS metagenome assembly UMCE01 (sample SAMEA4835964, study PRJEB28245) | human gut metagenome | biome: gut microbiome; material: fecal sample | place: Denmark | collected 2008
GTACATAGTCATTTTTATCTCCCGGAAATATATAAGGCAGGACTTCTCTCATTCCTGAGACGAGTTGTGCTTTAGTTTCCACTTTCATTTGCTCCACGAGCTGTTCGATTTTCAACGTCCGCAAAGTGTTCACTCTGCCGTCGTCTCTAATTTGTGTTATTCTCATTACTTATTTAGTTTGTCCTGCATGTTTGTGTAGGGCGATTATTACCGGAGACAAAAGTACTGTAAATATTCCATACAAACAAATTTTAAAAGCGCTGGTTCTTCTTTCTACTAGAAAAGATTTTTCAATTTCATTTCTCATATTCTCATACTTTTCAGTTAAAGTGTAGTCAATCAAATAGATGTACTATGAGAAATACTTTTTCAAACAGGCATTTCTCATAGTTTATTCCACATCTCGGCTCAAAATTCGGGTATTTCTCATTGTTTTTCAGAGTATTTCTCATAGTCAGCACAACTCTGCTTACCTAATGCCGGATAACCTTATCCAATATGAAATTAAACTATTATTTACGTATAAACAACTAAGCATTTACTTGTTTTCCGCCCAATATTGTTGTATCTTTGAAGGAACATTCCAACCGTTCCACTCCAGTGCACAGGCCTGTCTACTCCAGTAAAAAGTTCTGTCTACTGAAGTGCAAAGAACCGTCTACCGGAGTGGAACGATAGAAGCATCGGTAGGAAAAGAAAGGAATGAAGGCAAGATATAGCAACAGCCTAAGTAACATAATATATAAATCACCATTAAATTGAAACAGCAATGGCAATACAATTCGAGTTTTATAAGAATCCCCAACCGGAAAAAGAAGGGGAAGAACCAAGCTACCACCCTCGCGTAGTTAATTTTCAACATGTCACTACTCAGCGACTAGCAAAAGAAATCCACATGGCAACTACTTTCGGAAAAGCAGAAGTAGAGGCAATGTTAATGGAACTGAGCAGATGCATGGGCAATCATCTGAGCGAAGGAGAAAGAGTGCATCTGGACGGGATCGGGTATTTTCAAATCACGTTGCAAGCCGCCGAACCCATACACTCACTTACTACCCGTGCCGACAAAGTGAAACTAAAATCCATCAACTTCCAGGCCGACAGAGACTTGAAAAGTTTGTGTATGGCCACACACCTGCGGCGTTCGAAATATAAACCGCATTCCGCCTCTCTTTCAGAAGAAGAAATTGACCGGAAACTCACGGAATATTTTGCAACGCATCCTGTCTTGACTCGTACTAATATGCAGTCTCTTTGCAGCTTCACTCAAAGTATGGCCAGCCGGCAAATACGCAGGCTAAAGGCAGAAGGTAAGCTGCAAAATATTGGGAAGCCTACGCAACCTATCTATGTTGCAGGGGCGGGATACTATATTTAGCATACTAAAATTTGTATCAATAGTGAAACATAGGTTCAAAAATTCAAGGCATGCCCAATAATTCTCTTGAAAAAAAATAAAATACCATGAAATATACGAGAATATACAAATTTATTGTAACTTTGGAATCATTTTGATTAGAAAAGCAACAGGATTACAGAAAAATGGTTAGGTCTGCGTTTATGGGAACTTTTGGAGAAGAAGCCATGAAATGGTTAAGTCTCTTGACAGCGCCACAATATGACTATATTGTGGCTATAGCACGTAAGTGCCCCCGTTTAATTGACGTCATCCTTCGGGAAAGCAAGACGTTTTCTCCTTCGATCTGGGATAAAGTAATAACAGAACATGCTCTGCCTTTTCATTTTGCACAAATGCCCCCAAAGCATAATTATTTACTAATTGACGACAGTGTGTTCTATGGAAGCACATTCAAAAAGATAGAGACACTTATAAAGAATTTAAACAATATTTCTCAATCTGAAAATGCGAATGAATGTAACAAGATCAATATAAAAAACGCTACCCTTTTTCTCTTAGAAAACAACAGACTGGAAAACCTAAATATCAATATGTACTTCCGGACCGGAAATGAGCAGCAAGCAGTCACATTCGTCAATTATGAAATGTCAGCATTCCTTAAAGGAGGACCTTATGATTTAGAATTCCCTATCATATATCATCCAGGAGAATTCGACGAAAATAAAATACAAACTGCACTGGAAGAGAACTTTCCCGAAGCACAAATTTATTCATTGGACGAACCCGTTCTATTGGAAAACGGAGAGAATGCAACAAGAAAAAGTTGGACAATATTGTTTTATCCTATAAACAAAAGAAATGCACAGTCTACAGATCCAGAATTCAGCAAAATAAGATTTTTCCTTAACGAGACCCGGAATGAACTCAGAATTGTGCCTTTCTCTCCCTATCCATTAACAACGGATGCACTAAGTAAATTTGATTTATTCCTTCCCGATCAGCACAAAGATTTATACAGAAAGGTTTACAATCGTGTATCTCATCTTCTTGATTTAGAAGCTAACAACGAGGACGAAGAATATATTGTCTATCAGACAGAAAGAAGTTTGGTTATATGGATAAATTACTTGCTGTCTATTAATTTATATATCAAAAACAAAAAGGCATTAGACAACTTCCTTTTGTCCGTCAACGCCACCAGCCAACATCTTGACCCCAAAGACATACGCTTTTTAATCGGATACGAATTGGCAGAAGAACTATACCCTTGTATAGAAACTTGGTTTAAGAGCAATGACATCATGACTCCTTTATTCATTGATTATAGTCCTATCTATGTCAATGGACTTGAAGAAATGGTTATCCCTGCCAACTATGTTAACTCATTTTCCCAAGCATTATCGGGAAAGTTCGCAGGTTCTACCGCTATCAATGAGTTTGTCTCCTGGCATTTTTTCTGCCAACATGAATTGATAGACAATGCGAGCAGAAATCAGACAGCGTCCAACAAGTACGCCCGCCTCAGATATGGCATCACCTACCGGGGATTATACAACAATATCCTTGTACATAAGACCGACATCGACTTTGAAAAAGATTTACATATAGCCATGGATGCGCAAATTGATGAAGGGAGTGTAGTGCCTAAATATATCAAGTTATCTTCCCCTGAACGTAAATCGATGTGGACACGTATGTTCCGCTCCGGAGAAAGGATTCCTAAGTTTATCGAAATGATAAACTTAAGTCTCTCACTTATTGTACAACTAAAAAAGAAACTTAGTGTATCTTCCGTACCAAAGACTATTTTGGAAACATATCTCTTGCAGGCCCTGACCAATTCACTTGACAACAAAGAACTATATGGATTATCGGACTATTCTTTCAAAAGATATCTGATGCCCGTCAAGGATGATATGCCAATGTATTGTGCTGCAATAGCGCCCGATCAGAAACAAAACCAATGTATCCCGATTACACGTTGGCTGATTGATCACGATTATATGAAAGAAAGCTACGACAGCTACGAAATATCAGGATGTATAACAGAGCATATATATTATCCACATAGCTTCGAAAACGCTTATAATGAACTGTCCTCTGCCTTTGCACGCATACTCGATACATTTTATGAAATGAAAAACTATATTTTCAAACTCTCTTTATTCGGATTAAGCAAAGAAGAGACTAAGGAAATTCAGATAGAACTACTAAAGCTTTGGAAAAGTAGGTTTGAAAAGTGCATGACAGAATTTCACAATACAAGCAATGATTACAGTAGTTCCGAATGTTATAAATTTCTTTATGAATACATTAAGAATTACAGAGATTTGGACAACAACTTATTGACAAAAATAAACAAATTGACAGAAGAGCCAGGAAATGAGAACAATAAATATTGGGCAACTATATTACAGAAAGAGCAAGAAGGAAAGGCCTTTGCTTTTGACAAAGAGCTCGATGGAAAATTCCAATTGGCAATTCTATTATGTTCAGCATATAGCACAATTAGATCAGAAATTCCCATGCTTAAGAATAATGATATTATCCAAACAGAATTAGAAGACAACAACATCAAAAGACTTTATGATTTTGTTTTAAAAAAAGAAAGCTTGAGAAATGATATTCTGCAACAAATCTGCAAAAATATCTTCGAAAAGAGTTTTTACTTTTACTAATATATTTCTTGATATATGGCACAAAAAAACTATGAAAAACTACTGACCGAATTAATGAAAAAGATTCCCCAAAACAGATTGGTAAAACATTTATTTTTAAATTATACTATCGGAAAAGGAGGGAATGAATTTCTTGTTATAAACAAAATTTGCAAACGTATATTCGGCAAACCGGCAAATAGAGAAGAAGATAAGGCAGATACTGCTGACAGTAGTACATTCGATCCTGTATATGACAGAAATTCCTGTTTTATCGACGAAGAAAAAGATATAAATATCGATTGGGAAGCAGTGTTTAACCCGGAACTAATCAATGAAGACTTTAGAATCGCCAAAATCTCTTTTGAGAACTTCCGCTAATTTCCGGGAAAAGGAGATAACCAATATCCTTACGGAGTATCTTTCAAATATTCTCCGGAGGATGAAAACCCTTGTTCAGCCATTATACTGGGAGTAAACGGAGTAGGAAAAAGTTCCGTATACCAAGGCATCGAATATATATACAGAAAAGAAATCGGTGAAGCACGTTTACGCGACTATGGCAAAAGAGAAGATACAGAAGCCGGTAAATTTAAGAGATATATGTCTAATTGGACATGTAATGATGTAAACGTAAAAATGTGGGTAAATGGTTCCCAAAAAGAATTTACGAATGAAATACCCCTACAAGCGGAACAAGGAGTACTATCCAATTGCCTCAAATATGGCTTTTTTATCTCTGAATATGAAGTAATACGCCTGGGGCAAATGAAGATTGAACATGGCGGCCACGACTCCTTGAGAATGCAAATAGCCAACGCGCTGGATATGGGCGAATTGAATTGGCTCAACAGGTTAGTCTATAAGCTTGCCATTTACCAGTCTAATATCAAAGTAGAGGAGAATATCAGTAGCGAAGAGATTGATGCCAAACGGGACACTATCAAAAGGAATAATGAATTCTTCACGCATATCGACTTTTTAATGAATTTAAAACCCGGAGAGCAATCTTTGAAAAATTTCCTCTACAATCTTCCTGAGGTTTTAACAATGCCGGATGTCAATAAAACCATAGAGCATGCAAATAAAATCATTCACCTTGCAAGTATTATTTCAGAATTCACACTGTCGACAGGCAAGAAGAACATTTCTGATACAACTCCTATAGGAGTAAACAGCGAAAGGAAGATAATCACCCAACTGGATAATCTGGTCAGAGCACTTAATAACATACACGAACTCCGGGAAAAGATTGATGCGGAAATAAAATATATAAAAGACAGTCTTCCTCTCCAAAACTTAAGGTTTAAAGACGAATACATCCATAACATATTAAAACAAATAGACGATGACTTCTACAATGTAATCGATCATATACAGAAAGATAAAGATAACGCAGTTCCCATAACAATAAGCGGCTTGAACGCTTTGAAAAATAATTGCAGGGAAATCCTCTCCTTCATCACAATGGAACTGATTCCCACTCTGCCCAAATGGGAAAAAGAAAGGAATGAACTTATCGGTGCATTACAATTGTCGAAAATCATCGAAACATATAACACATATTCGTCAAAAGAGTTAATCAACAGAGTAAAAGAAAACGACCAATTAGCAAAAGAAATCCATGCCTTAGAGTTGGCTCAAAAAGAATATCAGGACAGAATCAGTCAATACAATCTCATTCAATGTATTAAGCAGGATGCATACCAAATTTATAAAATCATAAACAAGAAGATATCATCCAAATTACAAGAGGAAGTGAGCAGAATCAACAGAGACATTATACAAAATATAATGTCACACTTCCTCAGTGAAGACGAAGAACTTATCTGGACTTGGGACAATATGTTAATCAAAGAAGAAAATGGTAAATATACTCCTGCTACAGATTCAAAAGAGAACAAATATCTAGCTTGTATGATACAAGACAAGACAAGCGGAAGCACTATCTCGGTAAAAAAGCACTTCAACACTTTCAGATTCCACCTTTTCAACACAATCCTGAATATGGCGTTCTCATTTGCCGTGATGGAGAAACTCAAAGTAAAATTGCCTATTATGCTGGATGACATCTTTTATGCTAGCGATTTCCACAACAGGAGAAACATTAAGCATTTTGTTAAAGCAATACTTACAGCATACAAGAGCATTTTCGAAAACGGGAAAGATAATAGCGAACAACCGGACAAAATCGGAAGTAAATTACAGCTTGTCATCTTTACGCATGACGAACTTGTATTTAAAAGTATCACCGACGAGATCAAAGAGTTTCATAAAAATGACTATCGCAAATACTTTATGTTCCATTCGCTATTACCACATAAAGAAGCTGCGCCCGACAGTAACTTTGAGATAAGTAACTTAGTATTCAATTTAAACGAGAGAAACGATGAGTGAAAATAAAGATATACAAAAGGTAGAAAACGATAAAGATAAAATTGAATATGAAAAATTCCATTGGGAGATTTCAGCTATCAAACGATTTAATATATGCATTGTTATAATAGTGTTGGGTATCTTTATTTGTGCTTTATTCAACATTAGTTATAAGATAAACGAACACAATAAAGCATGTGCCAAGAAGTTTGATTCCTTGACAAAAGATGTTGTCATCGACTTGCCACTCATACAAAAAACAGACTCAAATGTTACTGCCATACTTTTAGAATCCATAATCAAACAAATAGACAAACATTATTCAATGAAACTCGGAGAAATCCAAACAGTTGCTGACACCCGTCTATCCAGAGAAATGAATAATTTAAACCTATGGATAACCGTTTGGGCAGTACTCATGGGAATCATAAGCATCGGGCTGCCAATGTTTCTCAGCCTTATTGATTTCAAGAAGAGAGAATTCGAGAAACGAGAGCTCCAAAAGTCAGGAAACTACTATAAAAAAATATTTGAGGAAGACAAAAACGAATTTGATACCAAAATTAAAAAAGCGACAAAAGAACAAGCTGATCAATTAGAAAAACAATTGATAGAAGTGGAAGGACAGTCAAAGATCATGTTTCTGTTGCATTTATTAAGCACTCTTTGTAACTTCTCCTCTACCTCATTTCCGGAATCTGCAGAGCGGGACCAATGCGTGTATGATATTGTCATGAAAACAAGTAGTGCTTTCGACAAGATATATATATACTACAATCAGCACAGGAATTACAAACCAGATACCTCATTTCATTCACTGATTGTGTTCCTAATTATATCCTGCGACCAAATTAAAATAACAATTTCAAATCGCAAAGTATTACGCCTTTTGAGTGACTTGACAAACACTACCGAAGAACTTGAAAAGAAGTTTTGTCTTTATATGAGAAATAAAGCAGAAGAAACCGATAAAGAAATGTATGAAAAATTCCTTGAAGCACTCAAAAGTACAAATTATGCATTAGACAACTTTAAAAATGGTCTGAAGCAACTGCTCGCAGAACATTCAACATAATCAATAAAGTATATCCTCATATTTTTATATTGGGAATTACGCACCACAAACTAGATTATTAACACACTAAACTAAACGCCATTATGAAAAATCTACTTAATGTTTTGTTCATTTTATTATTTATCTCGTCATGCTCAGATACGGACAACAGCACATTTCCTGAGATAAACGACGAGGAGGAAAATAATACGGAGAAAATCATTCCGTTAAAATTAGAGATAGAAGACACACGGAAAAACATTTTCGATTATGCCGTTTTTGGCTTATTTCCCAATGATTATTTCATTATGTTTTCTCTATTCGACATTTACGATTCAATCACGTGGAAAGTTTCTAATTTAGACGGTAGCCTGAAAATATTCAAACATACAGAAGGTAGCGCCAATTTCATACGTCAATGGTCTCATTCTTTTTATAGCCCGGGAAAATACAAAGCGTATGTGTCAGGATACAAAAACAAAGAAGTAATCAGCAGTGACACCGTAGAAATAGAGATTACGAACACTAAAGATTTTCTTTGCTATAATTGGAAAGACATAAAAGGCTCTATCGGACATGCGACAGGATACGAAGATGTTTTAAACGATTATGAATTTATCACGTATGAGGATATGCATCAAGGAATCCCTTCTGTATCCGTGTATCTTCGCGACAAGGAAAAGAACGACAGACCCGCCTTTCTTATACGAAGTAAAAAAATACTCACTGACTATATAAATTCGCTATATAATACAACTCCTATTTATGACGAAACGGATGATATTCTCCTCAAAAAACGCGAAGAGTTATTCGTGTATAAAGAAGAAAACACCTATCCTCTATGTATATGGATTACTCCAAAATCAAGGATCGTATTAATCAAGAATGAAAGGTTTAATGAATATCAGCTCTATGCGGAGCCGAACTATGATATTCAATGATTTGTTGTCAGACAACTAAAAGACCAGACTTCCCTGAAAATTACAATATTCTGCAAGATATCTCTGAAATGCTCACATAAATCCTCTAGTTTATAAGAAAATATCAGAGACATCTTGCAGTAAAAAGGAAAGTATCAACTACTCATATCATACTATTTTGATAAGATATCATTCGGAGCGACACTGGTATTATGGAATATCCTGAATCAGACCTTCCCAACTTTTAATACCAATCCGTTCCAGATATTGTTCAAAGTAATCATCTTCTTCATCAGTACCCGCTTTCTGATAGGTAGTCCATACAGGTTTAGCTTCTCCTTTATATTCTTCATCGCTGTATTTACGTAATCCCAAAGGAACACCATCGCCTAAATGATCAAACCAGCTATGCCATTGGATTCCATTAATACCGTCCAAAGCATTAATTTTCTTCCATCCATAAGCAAATCCGGCTGCTTGATCCTGCAAATCTTTATCTTCATAGCTCGGAGAGCATGTTCCTGCTTCAAAAAGCCATACAGAACGCCTGATATTTCCCTTATACTGGTTCTGCGAAATACCAACCCATTTATCCAGTACTTCAAGATTCTTCAGTGTCACATATTCCGTATCCATAGAGAAAGTCGCCTGAGCGTCATCCCAAGTACAAGGATTTCCCAACTGTGCCGGATAACTATGGCATGCCAACGACCAGAAGAAATCACCTTCAGCCTTACTAAACTGATTCATCTGATCAAGCATATCCCTCACTTTCTAGTAGCCTGAGCGATCAATCTTCCATCAACCACTTCTCTATATTTCTCGTTTCAGCACTAAAATTCACGCCAATCTTGAAAAGTTTCCGTGAGTCTTTCGCAAACGGACGGGCATAATGCTTATCCCTTATCTGCCGCAAGACTTCTTCCGCCGTACCATTAAATTTAAATTCCATCACATAAATGAACTTATCCGTCTGCAATACCATATCCACACGCCCCGCACTCGTATGATATTCCGCTTTTACATAAAAGCCTAACAACTTATATACAATATAAAACATTCTGATAATGTAACTCCAAATTACGGGCAAGCTCGTAAGGAATATCTGAAAAGAAGCTTTGCAGGCGACGAAAGAAAGATTCGTAATCACCGGCACGTACCTCACGAACAAATTTTTGAATTTCAAAAGGAGCTTCCACTTTATTTACATTCGCGTAATAAGGGAGCAGAAAATGGACAAACCCTTCCCCCACCTCACGATTTGGGAAACCTAAACGATAAATATCAAATTCCTCATCATATCCCTTATAGTAAGATATCCACTTTGGTATATCACCGGAATAGGATTCGTGGATTTGGAATCAATACTGTTGAGCACCTGAGTGTCGGTTTCTTCATGAGCCATCCGATGCAAATCATAATTGTGCTTTTTCAACAGTTCCACTAAATAAGTGGGAGTGCCCGTTTCAGACCAGTAGCTTTTAAGCTCATTCCTATCAAAAGCTAAAAGCAGGCTGAAAGGATTGTACATTCCTTTGGAATTGTACGTAAAATGATAACCATCATACATCTCTTTCAACCGGACACATATCTCTTCATACGTCACCCCTTACACATCGGCAAACTCATGAAGTTCGGCATCCAGATTATCGTATAGTTCCTGTTCGCTGACGCCACAAATATCGATATACTTATTCCACATTGAAATGTCATTCAGATTATTCAAATCACTGAACACGCTAACTTTACCAAACTTGGTAACTCCCATCAACAAAGCAAACTTGATACAAGTATCCTGACTTTTCAGCGCACCATAGAAGGCTTTCAACGTATTGCAGAAACTTTTTTTTGCAAAGCATCATTATCTATAGCTTGCAACATTGGCTTATCGTACTCATCTACAAGAATAGCCACACGCTGTCCCTCCTGCCGACAAGCACGTTTAATAATCCCGTCAAAATGCATAGCCAAAGATTTCTCCGAGGGTTCTGTTCCATACATTTTCTCCCATTCTACCAATACTCCATTCAGCTTATTTTCCAAGCTTTTTGGAGTATCATACTTTTCAGTATTAAGGTCAAGATGTAATACAGAATATTTTACCAATCTTTTTCCAACTTCTCCATAGCCAGCCCTTCAAAGAGTTCCCGTTTTCCTTGAAAGCAGGCTTCGAGCGTAGAAACAAGAAGACTTTTTCCGAAACGGCGCGGACGGCTGAGGGAATAATAACTTCCGGTTTTCACCAATTGATAAACCAAAGCTGTCTTATCAATATAAAAATAACCTTCCTTACGTATCTTCTCAAAACTCTGCACACCGATAGGATAAATTTTGCTGCCCATATTTCACTGGAATTAATTCATATTGCACAAATATACACGGAATATCTGTATTACAACAAGCTGAACAAGGAAAGAATTATGAAATAAGACATAATGGCAAAGACAGATCTAAGCATCAGGCATATCCACTATCTGATCATACGTTTTACTTTTACCACCAAGAATACCCAACAGGGCCTTTATCTTACGCACATTCCCCACATCAATTCCATATGACATCTTCCACAAATTATTATATCTTAGAACTTTCATAAGATGCAAGTCAGTAACTTTCAGCCGGAAACAGTACAGAATATCAGCATGGCAACAAACATAAAGAGGAAGGATTGAGCCTTTTATTTTTTAGTTTTTCGCATATTAAAGCATATCACAGACATAAACCGTGATCAAATCTAATTTTCTCCTAAGGCCATAGATTTCATATAATGAAAACACAACATAACGGAACAAACACATAAAAACAGAAATTTCTGCATAATATCCAAAGCACGAATAATAAACAAAGTAGCAATTGCAAATAACATATAAGAACATTAGAATTTCCATAATATTTTTAACATGATTCATGAGTTATAGTTTTTTTATATATATTGCGCATATTTTCTAATAAACCTATATTCATACGCCAATGAGCTCTTTCATAAAACAACTAAAATCAGCAATTAAACAGGTTAATAATTTTAATAGCCTTCATACCGAAATTGCTCAGTTATGCGCTAACATTACATACAACAATAGAGTTCAAGAATTAAATGATTACGTACTACACAGTAAAGAGAGCGGTATCACAGATATGCATTATTGTGATCATGAAATAATTATCTCATTAACAACATATGAGCCACGTTTGTACGAGGTTTATCTAGCCATAGAATCAATCATGCAACAAACAATGAAAGCAAACCGAATCATTCTATGGTTATCAGATACTTTAAAGCATGAGCCTCTGCCTGCCACTATACAATTACAAACAAAAAGAGGACTTGAAGTAAGGTATTGCAAAGACATTCGTTCCTACAAAAAATTAATACCTAGTTTAAAAGCATTTCCTAATGATTCTATTATTACAATCGATGATGATCTTATATATCACATTGATGTTATAGAGAAACTTATCCATAATTATTTAAAAGACCCTCAATATATTTATTTTAATCGAGGTTGCCGTATATCTTTCCAAGAGAATAATTTATCTCCGTATTTAGAGTGGAAAGAATGTATTGATACAGACATATCAATACTTAATTTCCCAACTGGTGGTGCAGGCGCACTATATCCACCACACATTTTCAATGATGAAATATTTAACGAATCTGTATTCATGAGTATATGTCCCTATGGGGATGACATTTGGTTTAAAGCAATGGCACTTTATAATAGTAAACTTAGCAGAAAGGTATACACCCATGATAAATTTGGAGATGACTTTCTCTGTAATCCCAATGTACAAGAATGTGCACTACATCACATCAATAACGGACAATTACAAAATGATAAACAAATAAAAGCTGTCTTTGAAAAATATAGACTCCACTCCAAAATATTAAAGCAACTATAAATGCCTAATAACATACAAAAAACATAGACATTATCTTAATATACCAATTAGGGATATTCCTAAAAGAACGGCTGCATAATCAGACTAAAATAACAAGAGGAAAACAGGAGAGGTCTTTAACTTCCCCTAAAAAGACATATACATAATGTACCGTTGGGAAGAAAAAATAAGAATAGTAAATAATATCCTATTAAAAAGATAGAAGAATTGAGACTTTAAAGAAATAAATTAAGAGAAAAGCGGCACTGTCCATCATTTTGTGTAAATACAAAACTTCAGGATTCAGGTTTTATACTTGAATCCTGTTTTCAAATATAGTTATAAATTGGTTAAAAATCAACGCCCAATTCCAAATAGGTTGATACCATTTCTTTTCGATTTCGTTAATTGCCAGATAAACAGACTTTTTCAAGGCATCGTCATTTGGGAATGATAGCTTATTTTAGTGTACTTTCTAATTTTCCCATTCAGGTTGTCAATGAGATTAGTGGTATAGATAATCTTTCTAATCTCAACAGGGAAATCAAAGAATACGGTTAGTTCTTCCCAGTTATTTCTCCATGAGCGTATCGCATATGGATATTTAGTGCCCCATTTTTGCTCAAAGTTATCCAACTCTATCTTAGCCGCTTCTTTAGTAGGTGCATTATAGATGTTCTTTAAATCAGAAGTGAACTCCTTTTTTTCTTTCCAAACCACATAGCGACAGGAATTCCTAATTTGATGTACCACACATATTTGAGTGGTAGAGGCAGGAAATACACTCTTGATGGTTTTTGTAAATCCATTCAGGTTGTCAGTAACTTATCTTCTACGCCACGGGCTTTGAGATCCGTTAAAACGCCCATCCAGAAAGCGGCACTTTCATTTTTACCAACCCACATACCCAGTACCTCTTTTAAACCGTCCTTATTCAGACCCACACAGAGATAAACAGTCTTGTTGATAACTTTACCATTTTCCCTAACCTTGAAGACGATACCATCCATCCAGACAATCATGTATAAGCTCTCCAAAGGACGATTCTGCCACTCTGAAACAGCCTGGCTAACCTTACCCGTGATAATAGAGATGGCGGAAGTGGAGAGATTTATGCCATATATTTCCTGCATTTCCAACTCAATGTCAGATACGCTCATACCTTTGGCATAAAGAGAGATAACAAGACGCTCAATAGATAAGCCACGCGATTGATGCTTAGGAACTACAACAGGTTCAAAGTCACCTTCTCTATCACGGGGAACCGAATAACGGATTCACCCATCTCGGTTTGAATTTGCTTCTTATAACTTCCATTGCGGGAGTTGCCACTATGATCTCCTTGGTTGGAGTGTTTCTCATAACCTAAATGGTTATCCATCTCAGCTTCCAACATTTGATCATAAACACGAGTATGAAGCTCTTTCATAAAGGCTGTAACATCTTCACCGGTCTTAAACTGGGATAGGAACTCTTTACTTAAAAATTCTTTGGGAATGTCCGTAAAATCTGATTTTTACAAAGTTAATAGATAAATAAAAAAACTACGAGATAAATCACGTAGTTTTCTATTTACACAATCTAATGGATAGTCCCTATAAGAAAGAGGAACATTTACTGAATATCCCTAATTAAGTCTTCCAAAAACATAAATTCATTATACCCAAACTCCATAAACAACATTTTTTCTCAAAACGAGAATATGGAAGCCATTCCTTCTTCTTTTCATATTTCTCTTTCTGGTTTATAGCTGGATATTTTTTTCTTATTCTCAGTATTTCAATATTATAAGGAATAAAGAAAGAACGAAAAACACCTTTTATATTTTTATCATAACCAGCAGCAAAAAGGAAAAAGATCGGAGAAAGAAAAAATGAACCATGAAAATGGTAAAAAACTATATTAAAAACCCTTTTAGTACTACTCTCAATACCATACACTTTCCCCCTTTTATTTATAAACGTATACTGCTGCATATTCCACGGAGCTACCCCCCCACCTAAATGTTGAAGTTCATGAACCCCTTCAAAGCGTGTACACCAATCATCTAAATATTTCTGATCTCCGAATCTTCCTTCCTCTTGCCTATTATAGCACCATTCCAAACAAGCTTCCCTCCACCATTCTAGAACTTTACGAGCTCTTTTATCATTTTTAAAGAATACAAATTGAACACAATACTTACCTGAAGTTTTTGTTTGATCATATTTTTCTGTATATCGGTGTTCCGTTATCATTACAGAGTCATCACCAACCTCATCTATAAGAACTTGTGGAGAAGAATAGAAAAAAAGATCTGCATCAATATAAGTACAATTATCCACTTCAAAATGATCTAAAACATAAAGTACAGTTGAAGGCGTACATGTCCAACAATATTCACCACTAGAACGATTCTTTTTCGCTACTAAAAGCCTTTGATCTTCAAACTCTTGCAAAGAAATAACTGTTACATGTTCGAAATCATTAGATGAAAAGAAATTATAACAATAATCATCAAACGCAAAAATATACAAATGAAAATTATTACATTGCCTACATAAAGACCGATACATAGCCATTCCCCTAGACATGTAAGTCGAATCAAACAAAGTACAAAATGTCATCATAAGCAATTCTACTTATTAACGAATAAAAATAAAATTCCAAAATCTTTTTCTCTTCTTTTCTTTTCTTCTTATCGGCAATAACGTTACAAAATAGTCAGCTATTGCTCTACGCGCCCTTTTATTTTCTTTAGCTTTTAATTTTTCCAGCAGAATAGGAGTATCAGAAATTTCTACAGTATAACTTGTATCCTCTCCACAATGTGTACCTCCTTCCCCATCCATACCGTTCTGAAAAACCAAAGAGCGCCCCGGATAAAGAGTCAACTTATTATTCACCAAAGCAGAAGCATACCAACGAATAGCCCAAGAGTCTACTTTCCCATTAATCTGATCTTTCAGCATATCTACATAAGGGTAACAGCTATTAAAATCAAATGTTTTACACAATCTTTTTGTTTCTATTTCTTCCAGTAATGCTTTTGAGTCAGCATTAAAGAGGTCCCAACCGCGTTTCCATGTACCCCATCCCCAGCAATCAGCAGTTTTAATGAAAAAACTCTCAGGTAGAGTTTCTTTTACCGGATACATATATCCATGAATACTAATAACTTCAAGAGTATTTTCATACAACTCCAACGCCTCATTCATATATTTTAAGAAAAAACGAGATACTATTAAATCATCTTCAACAACAATAGCTTTTCCGTATTTACTAATCACAGTAGTTACCCCATCAATAATACTATTGGCTAATCCAAAATTCTTAGGTCGTTCTATTATTTGGATACTTTTAAATCCTCTTATCGTTTTAATATATTCTCGCGTGGCATTCACACCTTCCACCGCTTTTTCATTCTTTGGTCCATCAGAATAAATTATTAAATCACTATTTGAAGCCTCAGAGTTTTCCAACAAAGCCTCTACAGCTTGTTTGGTATGCCTAGGGCGGCAATAGGTAAAAAGAATAATTGGTGTATAATTCATAATCTTATCTTTTTAAAGTTTTCATTATTACTTGTAATTGCTCACATACATATTCTATTTCTTCATTAGCCAAAGTTGGATACATTGGTAAAGAAAAAATTTCTTTTGCTGCTAACTCAGTTTCCGGCAAATCACCTTCTTTATATCCTAAATATGAATAAGCTTCCATTGTATGAATAGGCCAAGGATAACTTATATTCAAAAAAATCTGTTTTTCTTTGAGCTTAGAGATTATAGTATCTCGCAAAGGATGCCGCACAACATAAAGATAATAAGAATGCCTATTATAAGCTTGCTTTTTAGGTAAAACCAACCCTGTTCCCTGAAGCATTTCATCATACATTTGGGCTATCTCATTCCTCCTTTTCACATAGTCCTCTATTTTAGACAACTTTGTCAACAAAATAGCAGCCTGCAACTCATCTAGGCGAGAATTATATCCGTGCTCTAACGCATAATAGGTCTTTTCTGCACCATAAAATCGTAAACGCCTTAACTTTCGATTAATTTCTTCATCATTAGTCAATATCATTCCGCCATCTCCATATGCTCCCAAGACTTTAGTAGGATAAAATGAAGTCGTAGCTACATCAGATAGACAACCTGCCTTCTTTTTCTTATACAACGCCCCCTGCGCCTGAGCACAGTCCTCAAGAATGCATAAACGATAACGATGGGCAATTTCCATTAGAGGATCCATGTCAACACATTGACCATATAAATGTACGGGCAAAATACATTTTGTTTTTGAAGTTATTGCTGTTTCTATTTTAGATATATCCATCAAATATGTTTCAGGATTAATATCCACAAAAACAGGAGTTGCACCAGCAGTCACAATAGCTGAAACAGTTGGTATGGCAGTATTTGCAACAGTAATCACTTCGTCCCCCCTAGTGATACCCAAAGAATGAAGGGCAAGAGTTATTGCATTTGTTCCGTTATCAACTCCAATTCCATAATTTACGCCACAATAGGCTGCATAAGTTTTTTCAAAGAGTTGCACTTTATTTCCTAATATTAATTGCCCTGATTCAAAAACTTCTTCAACAGCCTTCAATATTTCCTCTTTATTCTCAGCATATTCCTTCAAATATCCCCAGACCTTTACTTCCATAATTTTTCTCCCTTAATTTTATATTCAACAAACTCCTCATACTCCCTAATATAATCTTCTTCTTCGTAAACATGAGAAGCCAATACCAAACAAATAGACCCAGAAGAAAACCCTTGTTCCATAGCCCAAATACCCGGAGGAATATGCAATCCAAAAAAAGGTCTATTTAACAAGAGAGTCCTTTTATTCACTCCATCATCTAAAACTACCTCAAAGCTACCACTTGCAGCCACCAAAAGTTGGTGACACTCTTTATGGGCATGTGCACCACGTGCTTCCCCACCGGGTATATCATATGAATAAAAAACCCGTTTTACATCAAAAGGGATATTAATAGAGCCATATACAGGTGTCAAATTACCCGCTCGATCTTCAAACTTTGGAAATTCAACAATAGAACAATCAAACACTGTCATTAGAATCTTTTTTTATCTTTACAAATTCCTCATAATCAAAAATATAATCATCTGGTTCATAAGGAGTAGATGACAACACTAATGCCAAAGAATTCGTTGAGAAATTCTCCATTCTTCTCCAAACTCCATTAGGAACATATACTCCATAATAAGAACGATTTAAAGTATACTTGCGTACACATTCCGAATTATCAAGAACAACATCAAAACTACCAGAAAGAGCAATAATAAATTCCTCACTTTTCTTATATGCATGTCCTCCACGTACCTCCCCTCCTGGCACATCATATATCCAATATACTCTTTCTATTTTAAAAGGAATATTCTTAAACTCCTCAACAATAGACAAATTTCCTCGCTTGTCAAGAATCTTAGGCAAATCAATGACCTCGATAGTTTTTGCTTGCATATATTTATAGAGTATTAATTATATTTTCAATGGCAAAGGTAACACATTATATTAAACATGTTCATTTTAAAACAATTTATTAATCCTTAATTCCGCAACACTTTGATTTAAC
>UMCE01029351.1_pt1 | contig 17832 bp, 15 predicted proteins | sample 1964191 | NCBI WGS metagenome assembly UMCE01 (sample SAMEA4835964, study PRJEB28245) | human gut metagenome | biome: gut microbiome; material: fecal sample | place: Denmark | collected 2008
GCAGGAGCTCCGCCCTCCTTTTTGCCGAGACGATAGGCTTTTTCGTAATCTGAAAGTGCTTCAGATGTAGTAAGTGTCATCCACTTTCCTCCTTATATCCTGTTTATGTCACCATGCAAAGAACCTGCCACCGGCAGCTTCTTATGCATACTCAGGCATTCAGCCAGGGGCTGAACAGCAGCCTGTTTATTCCACCCTATGCCGCCGGACTGTCAGACGCCCCTCTTCCCGGGGGAATCATAACCTTCGTCCGCAGCCAAAAAATGCTCAGGCACTTACGGTAAGCGCCTAAGCATAGTTTACGCAATCTGTTTCTGAAAAGCAATCTCCATTTTCATGATTTTTCCCGAACTGCTATAATCTTCCTCTGTCACCTTAACCAAAACCGCATTACAATCCTCTTTTCTTCAGCACATGATGCTCCAGATTTGAGAAAACGACCTTATCCACCAGCACACCCACCAGGATGATCACCAGCATCACGGCTGTCACCTGATTGATATCCGCCATGTCTCTGCCGGACATCAGGGTGTAGCCCAATCCCACATAGGCGGACATGACCTCGCCGGACATCAGCGCTCTCCATGCAAAAGACCAGGACTGCTTTAATCCTGCCAGCACGCCGGGCAGCGCTGCGGGCCAGATCACTTCCCGGTAAAGCTGCATTTTCCCTGCCCCCATGGTCTGTGCGGCTTTCACGTAGATCGGCGGCACCGTGCGGATGGCATTCTCAATAGCAAGGGACACGCTGAACGTGGAACCGATCACGATCACGAACAGGATCGAGGATTCCCCAAGTCCGAACCATAGAATGGCAAACGGTACCCAGCAGACGCTGGGAAGAGACTGGACGCCGTTCAGCAGCGGCTTTAAATTCCGGTTAAAATAGTCCGAGGATGAGATCAAAAGTCCCAGGACACACCCTGCCGCCAGAGAAATGGCAAATCCAAGAATCACGCGGCGCAGACTACAGGCCGTCGCTTTCAGCAGCGTACCGTTCCCGATCATTTTTCCAAGGCTTTCCACCACTCCCATAGGGGAAGGCAGCGCATAGGGTTTCCACCATCCCAAAACACCTGTGCCAAGGGTATAGACTACCTGCCAGACAGCGAGCAGCAGCACAAAAAACAACAGGCTACTCAGCCATCTTCGAATCGTATTCTTCTTTTGCAAATTTCTCCACCTCTCTTTCCACGCAGGTCAAAATCTTATGGCGAACCTCCAGAAACTCAGCCGAATCATTGTGTCTCGGCCGTGGAAGATCCACCGTAAACACTTCCTTAATACAACCCGGATTGTCTGACAGAACGATGATGCGGTTTGCAAAAAATACTGCCTCTTCTACACTGTGGGTAACAAAAACCACAGTTTTCCCCGTCTCCTCCCAGATCTTCTCAAGGTCGGCCCGCAGCTTATTGATCGTCTGCTTATCCAGAGCGGAAAAAGGCTCATCCATCAGCAGTACCGGGCCGTCCAGACAGAGCGCCCGCGCCAGTGCTGTTCTCTGACGCATACCGCCGGAAATCTCATGAATCCTGTAATCCTTAAACTCCCAGAGCTGGACCATTTTCAGATAATGTTCTGCCCGGCGGTTCTGTTCTTCCTTCGAAAGACCCATCATCCGCATACCGAATTTTACATTTTCCAGCACATTCAGCCAGGGAAACAAGGCATGTTCCTGAAACATCACCACCCGGTCAGCACCCGGCCCCGTAATCTTTTTTCCATCCAGAAGGATCTCCCCCTCTGTCGGGGCATCCAGCCCTGCAATAATATTCAGCAGTGTGGATTTCCCGCACCCGGAAGGACCTACGACACAGACAAATTCTCCTTTTTCTATGGTCAGTGAAATATCCTTTAATGTCTCTTTTGCGGAGCCCTCAAAGGTACGGCTCACATTTTTTATTTCCAGCGCCATATCTGCCTCCTATTCTTTCGACAATTCCTCGACAAGAGACGTATCCACAAATCCCTCTTTCGGCAGCGCGCTGATAAATCCCTGTTCGAGCGACGTTTCTGCAAAGTTATCCAGCGCTTCCCGGTTCAGCTCCGTTGTCACATTTGTCCGTGCAAAAGAACTGAGCACCGTCTCCTTCTCATAAGCATTTCCGGTCAGAGATTCAATTTCTGCTATCATGGCATCCACAGACCCCTCCAGATTGCTGTTAATCTCTTCCGTAGCATCCAGATGCGCCTGCAGGAAGGTTTCCACTGCATCCGGATGTGCCTCCATAAACTCATTCCGCACGATCACCACCGCTACCGGATAATTGCCGTCCAGATAAATATCCTGATAATCCAAAAGCAGATCTATATTCCCGGAATCTGTCAAAATCGTCCCCCACGGTTCCGGCACCAGCGCTGCATCCACATTTCCCTGATCGAACATGTTCTGGAGATTGGAATTTTCCACAGCCACCACTTCTACCGTGCCGCCCTCGGAAACCGGGGCCAGTCCGTTCTCAGAAAGCAGGTTCAGAAGACAAAGATGCTGCGTATTTCCGATCTGCGGAATCGCCACTGTCTTCCCTTCCAGATCCTCTATCGACTCGATTCCTGAATCCGTTCCCTTTACCAGCACCGCCCCCGCGTCTGCCGCATTCGCAATGACCGTCACATCCCCGTCAGACTTCACATTTCCGTTGACAGCCGGAACCGGACCGATGTAGCCGATATCAATCTCCCCGGCGAAGATGGCCTCGATCTCCGAGGAACCCGCCGTGAAAGTCTTCCATGAAACTTCATAGTCATCTCCCAGCTTCGTTTCCAGGGTCTTCTGGTTCTTCATTAGAAGCGCCTGCGCGTGAGTGATATTCGGAAAGCAGGCAACTCTCATTTCTCCCCGGCTCTCCTTTGCGCTGCCGCATCCGGTCAGAAGCATCAGCGCCCCAGCCATTACGCAAACGTTTGCAATCATTTTCTTCATGTTTTTTCCTCCATTTATCTTGGTTTTTTTGTTTTATCTCCTATGTCGTAGATGATACATCAATTTTTATACGTTTTCAACTCGTTTTAACACAAACGTTTTCACACTTCTTTTAAAAAGCGTTTCCTATGCTTCTGCTTCTCAATTACATGCCCCACCTCAATCTACAGAGTATTTTTCCTTGCAGAGAAACAGAGTATTGCATAATGACAGACGCATAAATTTCTGTTACAATGAAGTCATGTGCACCGATGTGACCGCCTGCCCCTTCAAAAAGAAAATGGACCCGGAAGCAGGATTATTTTGGGAGGAAATGAAATGTCTTTAAAGAAAATTGCGGAAATGACGGGTGTATCCGTCTCGACGGTTTCCAGAGTATTGAATAATAAAGAGTATAACTGTGCGTCCGCCGATGTGAAGGATAAGATCTGGGCTGCAGCAAAGGAAATTCATTATGTGCCGAATGAGAGTGCCAGAAATCTGCAGAAAGGGAATCAAATCGCTGCGCCGAAACCTGCAAGGCAGCTTGCTGTCATTTTAGGACGGTTTGATTCTTTACAGAGAGACCCCTTTTTTTTAGAGCTTTTCCGAAGTGTGGAACAGGAGATTTTTGCCGGCGGATGTGTGATGTCAGATTTTTGCACTGCCGGCGACTTGCAGAATAAAAAGCTTCCGAAAGCAGAAGGATACATCATTCTGGGACGCAGTTCGGAACATCTGCTGAAAAAAATGAAGAAAGCAACAAAAAATATCATTGCCATTGACCGGAACCCTACAGACTTTGAAATTGATGAAGTGATCTGCGATGGAAAAGAGGCGGCTGCCCTTGCCATGGACTATCTGATTGAAAAAGGACACGAAAAGATCGCCTATATCGGAGACTGTTCCTACGAGACCCGTTATGTGGGATACTGCAACTCCCTGATCCAGCATCGTCTGCCTTTAGACTATTCTTCTGTCTATCCCACAGATCAAACGACAGACGCCGGATATACAGCCATGAAAAAACTGCTTGAAAGGGACGCCGTACACGCCGTACTCTGCGCCAACGACGCTACCGCCCTGGGAGCTGTCCGGGCTCTTGGAAAATACAGAAAAAAAACAGACATCGATCTGATCTCCATAGACAATATCCAGGCCGCTGAAGAGGTCTCCCCTCTTCTCACTACAGTCAACATCCCCAAAAAGGATATGGGAAAAATGGCAGTAAAAATTCTGCTTGACCGAATGAATCATGGACATACGGAGACCATGCGGGTGGAATTTCCACCCCGATTGATCCGGCGGGAAAGCTGCTGAAAAGGACAGGTCGTTGCGAGCAAACTCACACGATCTGTCCTTATCTGTTTTGCGCCGCTTCGCTTAAACAAAGCGGTTCTCTTTTTCGTCATAATGGTAATCGATAGCTTCCATCTGTGCTATCAGTTTTTTCTTGTTCATTCCCCGACAGGTGCAAAGCATTTCCAGGGAATCGTAATGGTCACGAAGCTGGGTGTTTACGTAGCTTAAAAGTATCATAGGGTCTTTTGGTATCATCGCTTCCTCCTGCTGTTCTTGCAGAAAGCGCGCCACTACCAAGGTACGCCTTTGATGTGGTGCCCTTTCTTGCATACTTAGACATTTACACGGATTCCGCCAACGGCAGAATCACTGCATTATTTTTTCCGCGCGGCCAGCTTCCCGTCAGCAGCATCGATCACGATGGTATCCTCTGCCCGAATGTCTCCGGAGAGAATCATCCTGGCTGCCAAAGTCTCCACATGCTTCTGTAAATAACGCTTCAGCGGTCTGGCTCCGTACGTCGGATCATAACCGCCCTCTATAATATAATCTTTCGCAGCTTCCGTCAATTCCAAAGTTATCTCCTGTGCTTCCAGCCTCCGGTTCAGATCCGCTACCATCAGATCCACGATATGACCGATATTTTCCTTTGTCAGCGGGTGGAACATAATAATCTCATCCAGACGGTTCAGAAACTCCGGCCGGAAATGACTTCTCAGATCATTCATGACAAACGCTTCCGCCTCCGGAGCAATGCTTCCATTCTCCTGAATGCCATCCAGCAGATAGGAGGATCCGATATTTGAAGTCATGATCAGGATCGTGTTTTTAAAGTCCACGGTACGTCCCTGGGAATCTGTGATCCGTCCATCGTCCAGCACCTGAAGCAGTACGTTAAACACATCCGGATGCGCCTTCTCAATCTCATCAAAGAGAACAACAGAGTATGGTTTTCTGCGGACTGCCTCGGTAAGCTGGCCGCCCTCCTCATAGCCCACATATCCCGGAGGCGCTCCGATCAGTCTGGATACGGAGTATTTCTCCATATATTCACTCATATCGATACGCACCATATTCTGCTCATCATCAAACAGACTGGCCGCCAGCGCCTTGGCAAGCTCCGTCTTTCCCACGCCGGTAGGTCCCAGAAACAGGAAGGAACCGATGGGTTTTGTCGGATCTTTGATTCCGGCCTTGGAGCGCAGGATGGCCTCTGTCACCTTCGTTACCCCTTCATCCTGTCCGATGACTCTCCGGTGCAGCTCATCGTCCAGATGCAGGATCTTACTCCTCTCTCCTTCCGTCAGCTTCGCCACAGGAATCCCCGTCCACCGGGAAATGATTCTGGCGATTTCCTCATCCGTAACGCTTTCATGCACCAGAGAAAGCTCCCGGCTCTTTACCTTTTCCTCCTCTGCAGCAAGCTGCTGCTGAAGTTTCGGCAGCTCGCCGTACTGCAGCTCCGCCGCCCGGTTCAGATCATAATTTCTCTGAGCCTTTTCGATTTCCTTATTCATAGTTTCGATCTGCTCGCGCAGCTTTGAGAGATTTTCCACCGAGTGCTTTTCATTGTCCCACTGGGCTTTTTTTCCATTAAAGTCGTCCCGCAGCTCCGCCAGCTCCTTTTGCAGCGCCGCCAGCCGGTCCTGGCTCAGCTTATCCGTCTCCTTTTTCAGCGCCGCCTCTTCAATCTCCATCTGCATGATCCGTCTGCGCAGTTCATCCAGCTCCGTGGGCATGGAATCCAGCTCGGTCTTTATCAATGCGCATGCCTCATCTACCAGATCGATGGCCTTGTCCGGCAGAAAACGGTCGGAAATATAACGGTGGGACAAGGTAGCAGCCGCCACCAGAGCGCCGTCCGTAATCTTTACCCCGTGGTACACCTCATACCTCTCCTTTAATCCCCGGAGAATAGAAATGGTGTCCTCCACTGACGGCTCATCCACCATCACCGGCTGAAAACGCCGCTCCAGTGCGGCATCCTTTTCAATATACTGACGGTATTCATCCAGAGTAGTGGCGCCGATGCAGTGCAGTTCTCCTCTCGCCAGCATTGGCTTTAGCATATTTCCTGCATCCATAGCGCCTTCCGTCTTTCCGGCGCCTACGATCAGATGAAGCTCATCGATAAAGAGAATGATCTCCCCTTCACTTTTCCGCACTTCCTCCAGAACGGCCTTCAGACGCTCCTCAAATTCTCCCCGGTACTTGGCGCCTGCCACCAGCGCCCCCATATCCAGTGCAAAAATCTTTTTATTTTTCAGTCCCTCAGGCACATCGCCTCTGACGATCCGCTGTGCCAGACCTTCCACTGCCGCTGTCTTTCCGACACCTGGCTCGCCGATCAGCACAGGATTATTTTTTGTTTTCCTGGACAGAATACGGATAACATTCCGGATCTCTGCATCCCGTCCGATCACCGGGTCAAGCTTCTGGTTTCTCGCCTTCTCCACCAGATCCTGACCGTATTTATTCAGTGTATCGTAGGTGGCCTCCGGATTATCACTGGTAACCCTCTGATTTCCTCTCACGGTAGAGAGTGCTTTTAAGAAGCGTTCCCTGGTAATCCCGTATTCCTGAAACAGCGCCTTGATCCCCTGATTCGGATTTCTGAGGAGAGCAAGGAAAAGATGCTCCACGGAGACATACTCATCTCCCATAGCCTTCGCCTCGTCCTCCGCACTCACCAGAGCCTTGTTCAGATATTGGCCGATATAAACCTGTCCTCCTGACACCTTCGGCCGTTTGTTCAGGGCATTGTCCAGGTTTCTGGCAAAATGCTCTGTATTGATCTCCATTTTTTCCAGCATTTTCAGGATCAGGCTGTCCTCCTGATTCAGCAGATTGTAAAGCAGATGTTCCTGCTCCACCTCCTGGTTTCCATATTCATACGCTACCTTCTCCAGATTGTTGACTGCCTGCAGCGATTTCTGGGTAAATTTATTAATATTCATAAGATTTCCCCCTCTCAGAACCTCAGTTGCTTTCATTTGTTCTATAACTAATATAACATAACTTTTTCAAAATGCAAGCACTTTTTTCACCGCAAGAGAGAATTTTGTAACAGTTCAGTCATGCCTGATATTATGGGCGAGTCATGCTTGCATGAACGAGCACATAGTGTCAGGCATGGACTGAGCGGCGCTGAGTCCCAGTGGGACTCGTTAAGCGCGGACCGAAACGGAGTGTAGACCTGATAATGAGCAATCCGCTTGCGTAAGCAAGCCTTGGAGCACGAAGTGCGGGATTGCGAATGGCGCGGCTGAACTGTTACAGAATTTTTGAAAATACAAAGACATCGGTTTGATTCGATGCCTTTGTCAAAATCATATGATTATTTTACGATATCAAAACGAGCGCTTTTGCACTTTCTCATCTCCGCCCTGCTCCGGTCGCTGCTAAACGAGCGGTCTCGCCTCCCGGCTCGGTCGTTGCTAAACGAGTGGTCTCGCCTCCCGGCTCGGTCGTTGCTAAACGAGTGCCACTGGCACTCAGCAACACTGGCACTCAGCAACACTGGCACTCAGCGCCCTAAAACACCTCAAATCCGCTCATTCTATTACTTCAAGAAGTTTCTCATTGATACGGGTTTGCACCTCAAGATAATACGCCGTTTCTGCCGCATTCATTTCTGTATCCTCCCAGGCTTCAAAATCTTTTACTGCATCCGCATATTTACTCATATAATCAGAATAATCTGCAAGCAATCCCACATCCGTTCCATCTGATTCCCCATATTTCTTCATAAAATCACAATACTCATCCATAAATTCTTCATAGCTGTCCATTGCCTTTTGAAACTCCGGCCGGATACCATCTGCTGATTCTGCACTATCTCCCGGCATTTCTGTCTCAGCAGTCTCTGTTTCCGGTTCTTCAGCAGAAGTTTCGCTTTCCGGCTCAAATTCTGTTTCACCTTCCCCCGGCTCATCTGTTTTTTCGATTTGAACAGACATCATATGATTTCCCTGATACGCCAGAAAAATCCGATTGCCATTTTCATCCTTTGCATTGTAGAACTTGTCTCCCCTCTCATAATCAACAGAAAATCCGTTAGCTGCACATTCATCCGCATAAGCATTAAAATCATCTATAGAAGTTTCGCCTACATAAATAAAACATCCGTCTGCAGAATCATTGGAAACTTTTCCGACGGTAGATTGAGGTAATGGAAGCAAACCTGCAATTTCACTCTTCGGCCAATTTAATGTTCCCAATTCTTCCGGGGCATCAAGCTCTATATACATGGTTTCTCCAATATAACTCAAACTTAATTCATAACCTTCCTCATCAAAAGCATGATACAAATCTCCTTCTTTCTCACTTTCAACCGTATAGCCCATCGTCTGACATTCTTCAATATACGCCTTATATTCTTCCTCAGATGTCTTTTCTACATGCATGCTCAGACCGTCACTATCATTACGAAGTACTGTTCCCACATGGGATTCCGGTTCCGGCAGCCGATTGCAGAGTTCCACTTCTTTCCAATTAAATTTTTCCTTTTTATTTTTGCTGATAGAATTTACAGCCCCGATTGCAATAATAATGATAAGCAAGATAAACCACCATTTCCTGTAAAATGGTTTCTTATTTTTTACTCCGCATGATGGGCAAATTTTTGCATTTTTGGCAATTGGTGCATTACAGTTTCTGCATATCGTCATCTTTGGTTTCCTGGCCATTGTTTTGTCCCCCTTCAAATCTTCAGATTTCTTATTTCGTTTCTTAAATACGTTTTTTACATGCTGAACGACCGCTTTGACAATCGCTTTCAGAACAGATCATGTTCTTTTTCTTTTTTTACTGCCTCTGATTTCAGTATTTTTTTCAGCTTCCCGATACTTTCTACATACGTCATTTCCCCGCTTTCTTCCGGCATCTGTGGCAATCCATGTGTTAATACCATTAAAATAAATTCTCTTTGATCTTTCAGTTTGCTAATTTCACTTTTGATGGTTTTCATCCGCGCCCTAAGGCTCTCTTTTTGCTCGTTATCCCCGGCTGGCAATAACTCTTTAATTTCTTTTAATTCGAATCCCATCTCCTTATATAGCATGATCTGCCATATTTTTTCCAAGGCTGTCTGATCATACATGCGATGATTATTTTCTGTTCTTTCTGCCACAAGCACCCCCTCATCATCATAGTACTGCAAAGTACGTCTGCTTACTCCAGCCAACTTGCTTACTTCATTTGTTCTTTTCATTACGGCCTTTCCTCTCCCCGTATAAAGAGCATACGCTATCACGCGGGCGTGATAGCAATACCCTTTTTTCGGAATCACGTGTTATTTGTTTCATAAAAGACCGTGTAAATTTCGCGAAGAGGCACTGGTTTCACTGGCGAATTAAATTCAAATATCTATACTGGCAAAAAAGGGGAGTCCTTCCTCCGCATAATCAAATAGTCCCTGAAAGTGAATTTGTTCACCCTCAGGGACTTCCATATATACCTGTTTTCTACAGGCCAATATTTTCTTTCGTTTCCATCAATTCTTCACCTGATCTGGCATCATCAGGCTCCGTATTCCGTTTCCTTCTGCTCAGAAGTTTCTGAAACTTCAACATTTTAAGGTTCTATATACTCAAAATCCATTCCGTATTCCGTATAATAACTCTCCTCGCAAATTCCCTCATCCATTTGATGAAAACGTATCATAGGGACATATGAAGTTCCCGACGTCAGCGAAGTATTATACTGAGGATAATAATCAAATTGCGTTCCATCTTCGCATGTGTACACTACATAAGAAGAATCATCCCCTGCCGCATAATCAAAAATATTAAAAGTACGATACTCTGAACCATTGATTCGAATTTGTACCGTTTCATCTCCTTGCTCTTTTATATCAAGTGGTATATTGACCCCTGAAAAATGAGTATATTGCTTATACCAGTTTCTGTTAAAAGAAAAAGCTGAATCGTACATTTTAGTAAAAAGAATATCTATATCTTCTGAATATGCTGAATATTGATAGTTCACATCAGAATGCTCTTTTTTATATTCTTCTATCGGTGCCTGAAGATCAATTTCTTTGTCCGTGCGGAAATATCCACTCATTTTTCCTTCCACAATAATGCCTTCTCGATTTACAAAAGATATACAATGAGTATCTAAAACGTCTTCTCCAATCAGACACACATATACATTCTGTGCGAAAGCATCAAGTGGAACTTGTTCTGCCAACCCCCTGATATAATATCCTTTATCAGAATCATTTTCTACCACACACCAATATATATTCATGGTGTTATCATCCTGTTTCTCTATCTGTATGATGTCGGTCGTCAGCGCATTGCTATCTGCCGATTCGTAAGTACCAACCACATCATCAAAAGAAGTGTCCACTGAACCCGTGAAAATATCCGCATTGTATTCATCTGATATTTTCAGGCACAAAATTTTTTCATCCTCCGGCGTCGTAAGAGTCAATTCTTTTTTGCTTTGCTTATATGTATAAACCAGGTCCGTTCCAGATAATTGTATAGACTCATCTCCAAGATCAAGAATTGCACTTTCCTCCAGTCCGCCATTATCCGGAAGTATAACAGAGCACATTGTCCAATCCTTTCCTTTAAAAATATTCGTCAGAGTTACATTTATATCAAAAATAGCTTCATCCTCAACATTAATTGCAAATACTTCCCCATTTTCTGTCACATAGGTACCCGGAAGCCAATCCTCTGTAACCGTATCGCTTAATTGACTATTTAACTCGTTGATTTTCATCTTTTGTTCATGTGTTTTACTACCGGGATTTGCCACATGAAAAGCTGCTGCCGCCAAAATTACGATAGCTATTCCCCTAAACCACTTTTTGTTTTTCTTTTTCTCTGTGCCATTATGACCCTTTTTCCCACAATGCGGGCAAAAATTGCCTTCATACTCAGTTCCACACTCACATCTCATAATCTTTTACCTCTCAGTCCATTTCTATTTTTACAATAATCCCGGCAATCTTCATAACCACCAGAACCATACGTATCTTTGTCAGCCAGTTTCTGTTTTATCTCCCGATTATCACAAATTTCATCATCCGACTCTGCATCCATATGCCTCATTAACATCTTTCATTTTTTTCTAAAAGCTCTCTCCCCCGTTATCCGGATGCATTCTTTTGACCAGCGCTTATATGCATCTTTCTTCTTAGCATTTCCAAACGATATAGAATCAGACTTATTATATCATCTTTTTTCAAAAAATCAAACCTATTAGATATACTTTTTCCTTTAAACCGTACACTAAGTTTACAAAAACAAGAACTCAAGATAGACTATATTCAGAAGATCCAGTTAAATTATGGAAAGTGATTTCTCTATTCCCACAGGTAAAAGATTAGCGGACGAATACCGTTCCCACAACGTCACACAGGGAGCATAACCAGAAAAAGGCTGGGGAAATGAAAATATGGACGCTGGAAGAATACGAAAGATTTTTCTGCACAAATTATGAAGTCTGCAATTAAGCTAGCATTTGACATCCTGTTCTATTTTATTTGTGGTTTTGCGGACCCATTTTTGTTCTAGCGCGGGGAGTTCATGCTTCTATCTAAAGATCTGCCTCTCAATCCCCATATAGGCATTTACGAGCCGTATGTACTCCCGCTCGGCGCTGTCTGGATATTTCGGCGCATATTCCGCTTTCACGATATTTCTCCCCTGGTTGCATCTCCTCAACTCTTCCCTGATTGCTTCTTTTCTCGCTTTATCATCCACGAAACCACCTCTCTTATTGCCTTAAATTTGGCATTTTGCACCATAGCAAGGTATTTGACTGTTTGAACGTAAAAAGCCCCAAAGAGCCACGATTAGCGGCAATGCAGGGGGCAGAAGAAAAGAGCCTCACGCTTGCAAGGCTCTTACATAATAGACAATTCACCATAAACTTTACCCCAGTTCCGGATTGGCATGGTCCATTTTTTCGTTGCCTCAAACGTCGCCAAATACAGTGCTTTCAGTAATGCCTGGTCGCTTGGAAAGACGCTCCGCTGCCGGTTTAGTTTTCGGTAGGTGAAGTTGAGTGATTCAATCGCATTGGTTGTATAGATCACGGTTCTGACATCTGATGAAAACTTGAAAATCGGCGTGATGGCATCCCAGTTTGTACTCCATGATTTCATCGCATTCGGATATTTTTCTGACTATTTCTCTGTAACTGTATCGCGAATTTCCGCAGCCCGGTCCGCATTTGGCGCGTTGTATATCTTTTTGAGATCCGCCGCAAACGGTTTACGGTCTTTATCTGCCACATACTTTAAAGTATTGCGTACCTGATGGACGATACAGCGCTGATATTCTGTTTGTGGAAAGGCCGTGTTAATTGCTTCTTTTATTCCAGTCAGGTCGCCAGCACAGATGATCAGGATATCCTTGACACCCCGATTTTTCAGGCTGTTCAATACAGACAGCCAGTATTTCGCGCTTTCATTCTGGCCTACTTCGATTGTCAGCACTTCTTTTTTCCCTTCAAGGTTAATACCGAGGATCACATAGGCAGCGAGTTTTCGGATCACTCCGTTATCCCGTACAGAATAGTGGATCGCATCAATGAACAGAACCGGATAAAGCTCATCCAGAGGACGGTTCTTCCATTCTTCAATCTGCGGGAGCAGTTTATCTGTAACGTCAGAAATAAACCCTTCGGAAGCTTCAAATCCATAAATATCCATCAGCGTATCAGAAATCTGGCGGGTTGTCATTCCCTTTGCATACATGGAGATGGTCTTCTGGTCAATATCAGAAATATCCTTCTGGCGTTTTTTTACGACCTGTGGTTGAAACGTTGAGTTACGATCCTGGGGGACGTCAATCGTCATGGGGCCGTAGCTGGTATTTACCTGTTTTCGTTTCGTTCCATTTCTATAACCAGACTGTTCATCACGGTGAATCCGTTCTGATTTTCCGTATCCGAGATGGTCATCCATCTCTGCTTCCATCATTTCCTTAATGGTTCCTCCCAGGAGATCTTTGAGAGCATCCTGGATATCTTCTGCAGTCTCAATATCGTATTCTTGAAGAAGCTGCTGGATGATGGCACGCTTGCCATCTGTCATTTGTACATGATGTACTGGTTTCTTTTCTCTTCTTGCCATAATTTTAGGCCTCCTATGATTTAGATTTTATCATAGAAGACCTAATAGCTCATTACTTAAATGACTTTTACAGACTTTTTTTCATAGTTTCCTTCTAGGCGTGTTTTTTCAAACAACTCACTAACAGGTATCAAAAAAGTATCACGCCCCACATCAAAAGTCGGAAAGTCCGCTGTTTATGCGGCTTCCCGACTTCATGTTTACTACTCGAACTCAATCGTTCCCGGCGGTTTACTGGTAATATCATACAGCACCCGATTCACATGCGACACTTCGTTTATGATCCTGCTGGTAACCTTTTGCAGCACTTCCCAGGGGATCTGTGCGGACTCCGCTGTCATAAAATCAATTGTATTCACCCCTCGCAGCGCAATCGCATAATCGTATGTCCGCTCGTCTCCCATAACACCAACAGAGCGCATATTCGTCAGTGCCGCAAAGTACTGTCCGATTTCTTTATCCAGTCCCGCATTCGCAATCTCCTCACGGTAAATCGCATCCGCATCCTGCACAATCTTCACTTTTTCCGCTGTTACTTCCCCGATGATACGGATGCCAAGTCCTGGTCCCGGGAACGGCTGACGGAATACCAGATGCTTCGGAATACCAAGCTCCAGACCAACTTTCCGAACTTCATCTTTAAACAGGTCGCGCAGAGGCTCGATAATCTCTTTAAAATCCACGCAGTCCGGCAGTCCTCCCACATTGTGGTGGGATTTGATGACAGCAGACTCCCCTCCAAGGCCGCTCTCCACCACGTCAGGATAAATCGTTCCCTGCACCAGAAAATCCACAGCCCCTATTTTCTTCGCTTCTTCCTCAAATACCCGGATAAACTCTTCGCCGATAATTTTCCTTTTCTGCTCCGGTTCTGTTGCCCCGGCAAGCTTTTCGTAGAAACGCTCCTGCACATTGGCACGGATGAAATTCAAATTGTAAGCGCCCTCAGGTCCAAATACTGCTTCTACCTCGTCGCCCTCGTTTTTACGAAGGAGACCATGATCTACAAATACACAGGTAAGCTGGTCGCCTACCGCCTTCGAAAGTAGTACCGCCGCCACGGAAGAATCCACGCCGCCGGATAAGGCACAGAGAACTTTGCCATCACCAACTTTTTTACGGATTTCTCTGATCGAATTTTCCACAAAAGAATCCATTTTCCAGTCTCCGGCGCATCCGCAGACATTGTATACAAAATTGTGAAGCATTTCTTTACCTTCAATGGTATGAAGCACTTCAGGATGAAACTGGATCGCATACAGCTTCTCCGCCGCATTTTCTGCTGCCGCCACTGGACAGTCCGCCGTATGCGCAGTAATCTCAAATCCAGGTGCCACCCTGGAAATATAATCAAAATGGCTCATCCAGCAAATCGTACTCGGTGCAACACCCTCAAACACTTTCGAATCCTGTTTGTCAACTAAAACTTCCGTCTTTCCATATTCACGCACACTGGCACGTTCTACCTTACCGCCCAGTACATGCATCATAAGCTGCGCTCCGTAGCACAGTCCCAGTACCGGGATTCCCATTTGAAACAACTCTTTTGAATATGTAGGAGAATCCGCCTCATAACAGCTATTCGGACCTCCGGTCAGAATGATTCCCTTGGGATTAAGCGCTTTGATCTTTTCAAGCTCCGTTTTATATGAATAAATTTCACAGTAGACATTACACTCTCTCACCCGTCTGGCAACCAGTTGATTATACTGCCCGCCAAAATCCAGCACAATAACAACTTCGTTCTTCAAAGTCTTTCCTCCTGTCTTCTCTCAAAATGACTTCCTCTATATCTCTTCCCAGCCATTATAAAGGAATTGTTTTCTATTGACAAGCCACTTTCTATATCTTCTGCATCTGCCATTTGCCACGCAGATAGCGCACAGCAAAGCAAATAGCCCGAAACAGCCAGTCGATGGTCATCGCCACCCAGATTCCGAAAACGCCCCATCCCAAATATTTTCCCAATATATAACTGAAGACGATTCTGAAAATCCACATGGAAAATACGGAAATCCACATGGTTATCCTGACATCATTCGCAGCACGCAGGGTATTCGGCAATGTAAATGCCATTGGCCAGATGATGCAGGCGCATGCTCCATGGTAAGTCACTATTTTCTCCGTAATTCCAGCCGTTTCCGGTGATAGCTGATACACCCGCACAATCGCAGGGAGCAAAAGAAAGATTGCCAGGTTAAGCAGAATCATGGATGCATAGGTAAGGATCATCAGCTTTTTTGTATAGTACCTTACCTGCTGATAGTCTCCCGCTCCTACGCATTGTGAAACCACCGTGATGACTGCAAATCCCATCGCCATTCCCGGAAGAACCTGGAACAGCGCAATTGTATTTGACACTGCATTTGCTGCAATAGAGGCTGTTCCAAAGGTGGACACCAGGCTAAGAACCAGTATTTTTCCCAATTGGAACATGCTGTTTTCCATTCCATTCGGCACTCCGATATGCAAAATCTTCCGAATCGTATGTCCCTCAAACCGAAACGACACCGTGCGGCGCAGATGTACCGGGTACTTCCCCCGGCAGAGCAGCAAAATAATAATCGCCGCTGCCAGAATTCGGGATGCCAGCGTCGGAATTGCCGCCCCCGCTACTCCCATATGCATCCCGTAAATTAGAATCCCGTTTCCAATAATGTTCACCGCATTCATAATCAGAGATGTCTGCATGGAGATTTTTGAATTTCCCATGACCCGAAAAATCGCTGCTCCACCATTATACAAGGCAATAAAAGGAATCGATGCCGACACGATCAGAAGATAAATTCTGGAATCCTTCATAACCTCCGGCTCTATCTTTCCAAATACACCATGCAAAATCAGGTTTTGTCCGGCATACATACATAATGTCACCGCCAAAGAGAATACCGTTATAAACAGCACAAGCTGCTCTGCCGCTTTACATGCGCTCTCCATACGATTCTGCCCGATATACTGTCCTGCCACTACCGCTCCTCCGGTCGCCAATGCAGCAAAAATGTTAATCAGAAGCACCATGACTGTATCCACCAGGGAAACTGCCGAAACTGCCTCCTCCCCAACACTTGCAATCATCAGCGTATCCGCCATTCCCACAGTTACCGTCAAAAGCTGTTCAATAATTAATGGGATAATAAGCTGACGCAACTGTTTGTTCGTAAACATCATCTTTTTCCTCACCTCGTATTTCACAAAATCTTTATCCTTCGTTTAAACCTTTATGATTTCCGGCATCCTTGCTCTACTACACCTTGTTTTAATCAAACTTCATTTATAAACGACACCGCCAGACAGGTACATCCTGTTCTGGTACGCCTTTAATCTTTTAACTCTTCCCGTATCACACTCCAGGCTTCCAACAAACGTTCCATCCGCCATGCGGCATTTGCAGGACTGCTCGACGGCAATTTAATTATTTCCCGTTTTGTCTGTGGATAAGCGTACCTTCGATACAGCTCACACGCCTTCCCTCCATTGCCATAAATACTCCGAATTGGTGCCTGTTCCAAAAGCATGGGAATATCCGCTGGAACTACGTTTTTTATGGAACTGTCGCTGGAACCGATGATATCGCACCGGGCAATCACATCCCATATAGCAATATGCTGCTTGAGCAGAAAGTTTTTCTTTTCTTCTATATTTTGCGGAACCGGACTATCGGTCAGCTCTGCCAACACCCGCCAGAACCGATTTTGCGGGTGCCCATAATAAAAATTGTTTTCCCGTGACTTAACGGATGGAAATGTGCCGAGAATCAGGATTCTGGAATCCCCATCAAAAACTGGCTGAAAGGTGTGGGATACTGTTTGATACTCACTCATTCAATCTACCTCCATTAACGCACTCTATTTTAAACCACCCTTAAATAAAATGCAATGGCTCCAATATCCTAAAGCAAACAAATATACGAAGCTGGCATTTCACGCAGAACGTGCGAGACACTTTTCATGTCCCGCACGTTCTTATTGTTGCTCCATATGCAGATATTTTTCTCTGGTGGCAAGCCCACCCCGGATATGCCGTTCCGACTTGTTCCGATCAAGTATTTTTCTTGCTTCCATAGCAAGGGACGGATTGATCTGCAAAAGCCGTTCTGTGACATCCTTATGTACCGTACTTTTGCTTACCCGAAATTTTTTCGCTGTCTGCCTTACTGTCGCATTTGTTTCGATGATATAATTCGCAATCTCGATTGCCCGTTCTTCAATATATTCTTTCAAGGAATGTCCCCCGAAGACGCTTGTTTTTATAAGATATGCGCTTTTCTAACCGATTATACCGTGCCCGTATCCTGCTTATAGATGACGCGCTCCCGCAAGGGGAGCGACATACTGAAGGTAGAGACAGTGACAGCAGCGGGGATTTCAATCCACGCTCCCGCAAGGGGAGCGACTGTTGGTCATACGCACGACGACCGGTATTATACAATTTCAATCCACGCTCCCGCAAGGGGAGCGACATGAAAATGGTATGCACCATCCTTGTGTAACTCTGATTTCAATCCACGCTCCCGCAAGGGGAGCGACAG
>UMCE01030642.1_pt1 | contig 17686 bp, 12 predicted proteins | sample 1964191 | NCBI WGS metagenome assembly UMCE01 (sample SAMEA4835964, study PRJEB28245) | human gut metagenome | biome: gut microbiome; material: fecal sample | place: Denmark | collected 2008
GCACATCACCTTGTAGTCGGTGAGGTCGCCCTTCCCCTCATCGGGGTCAAGGTACTCCTCTGCGAACACGCAGGGATTGACGTCCTTATAGGGCCACTCGCGCGTGCGCCAAAAGTAGTTGGTCTTCAAATGCTCCGCGAGCTTTCCCTTCGCCGCGTCCAGGTCGAACGTCGCACGGTCACGACAGATAGCGACACCGCCGCAGTCGTGGTTCGTCTTCAGCACGAACCGCTCGGGCAGCCCAGATATATCGATGTCCTCCGCGCGCTCCCACATCGCGTAAGTCGGGGTCACGTGCTCCGCACCGATGCGGTCGGCCACCCACTGCTTCACGCGATACTTGTCCACGAGCGTGGTGTACAGGGGGTTGCGGTCGTGAATCTTGAGCCACTGAAGCTTCTCGTTAAACGTCACGGGATTATCGAGGTTAAGCCTCTTACCAATCGTCGCGCGGTACATCGCCTTCAGATGCGGCCCATCGGGGACCCAGTCGGTGAGACCCTTGCCAGCAGCGTAGGAGTACACGAGCCAGGGGTTATGGATAGCTTTGGCTAACTTGTTCATCTATCGACCCTCCTGATATCTACCGACAGCCTTCTTGCGCTCCGAGGCTATCGGGAACGCGACGGCGGCGGCGAGAGCTATGTAAAGGTAGGTGGTCTTGCTGTAATAGCAGACGTATCCGTACTGGATAATCAACCATGCGAGAAGGATGATGGCGACGAGCGCGAACATGGGACCGCCCTTTTTGAGTCCTTTTACAACTTTGAGAAGGGATGACACAATGGCGCCGTAAAAGAAAAAAGTCCCCACCACGCCGCAGTCGACCAACAGCTCAACGTAGTTATTGTGCAGGTAATAGTCGTTTCCAACTGCCGCAAGCGCAACGGTCGCCCCGTTGTTGACGCCGATGCCGAAGAACGGCGTCTTGGCAAACTGCTGAAGCCCAACCTGAACCAGGTAGTCCCTGATTCTCGCCGAGTTGTCTATCTTGCCGACGCCCAGATATGCGTTGATCATGCCGTTGAAACGTTTGTTGATCGTCTCGAAAATGGGAAGTTGCAAGAGTGCGACCACCAGCAAGCCCACCAGTACGAGAACCAAGACGGCCTTCAACATGGTGACGATGTTGTTCGTGATGTATGCGTAGAACAGAAGTACGAGGAAGCACCCGAGCGCCATGATAATGAGTGCCTTGTTGCTACCAGTGCCCAGGGCGACGAACCCGCAGAGCGCAAGCGGCGCCAAGTGGTAGACCTTCTTGTGGAACATCACGTAGTAAAACGCGATGATCACCGAAATGCCAGTCCCCAGCCCGATGGTGTTCACGTTGTTCACGTTGTCGCCGACGCGCACGCCCGAGTTTAAGAGCTGGAGATAGCCGCCGATTCCGCCCTGCATCCAAATCGTGTAGGCCGCTAGGGCGATTCCGGCGATATAAATCGCATTGAATAGGGTCTGTTTCCCATCGACCTCGACGATATAGTTGTACAGAATTATCGCAAACACTGTGAGCATCGGCAGAGTACGCAAGGCTATGGTCTCGGCTCGCCACGACTCCCTCGCCCAGAGTATCGACGCTATGCAGTACGCGTCGAACAAAAGTAAGTACGTCATCGGCCGGGATAGAACGATATGGCGCCTCGGGAGAATGACGATCAGCATGAAGGCCATCGACGCGAAGCACAGCAAAGTCGAGTAAACGACCATTCCATCGTCGTCCGACCAGATGTAGATGGAGATCGCATACAGCACCAGAAGGATGTTCGCGATCTTCTCGAACAGCTTGTCGCGCTTCTCGGTCTTACCGACCGCAATAGCCCTATTCATCGATATACACCAGCCCTACGAACTCCTCCACGGCTTTGGCGACGTCATACCCCGCCGCAGCCAGGGCTGCCTTCGTGTCGGGACGCTTGCCATCCGTGGCGGATACCAATGCTTTCGCCCAGGCCTCTGTATCGTCTATAGGCAGGAATTCCACTAATCCCGTCACATCAGCCTGTCTCGTCACAGTGTCCGACACCACGCAAGCGAGCCCAGCCGCCTGTGCTTCAATTACCACGTTGGGCATGCCCTCGTAAAACGACGGCAACGCCAGCACGTCGAATCCCGACAGCAGCGCCGGCACATCAGAACGCACGCCGGTGAACACGATGCTCGACAGCACGCCAAGCGCATCAGACTTTTCGCGCACTTCGCTCTCAAGCTCGCCTTTACCTACCAGCACAAGTTTCGCGTCTGGTCTAGTTTTCAATAACTTGGCAAAAGCCTCTATCAGAAAGCCGTGGTTCTTCTGCGGCGCAAAGCGTCCCACGTGTCCCACTACCAACGCGTCTGCGTCGATGCTGAGCTCAGCACGTATGGCTGAGCGCTTCTCTGCTGAGAAAGCATAGGCATCTAGGTCGAGCGCGTTGCGCAGGTAATGAACCTCGCCTTTTTTCATGGCCATGGGCCCGAACGTATACTCGGCTGCCAGGTCCGACGGAGCTATCTTTACGTCGGCCACCGACGTTAACGGTCGACGCAGGGCCCTCTGCAGAAGCATGCCAAGACCGGTCTGACCGTCGCTGGCATTGCTCGAACGCAACGCAAGCCTTCGCGCGCCTGCACGTTTCGCGATCCACAGGTCGATAGCTGAAAAAGCACTCGAACCAATCCTCAGCACGACGGGACAACCATCTTCGCGAACTGCATCGAAGAGCTCACGACGATAGGCGGAGAAATCCTTCGTTTTACGAGTGATTCGAAAAACCCTGCCTCCAAGGCGTTCGATTTCGTCTTCGTAATAGCCTCGCTTATCGCCGGAAACAACAAAGTCCATCTGATAACGCGTTCGATCTAGTTGACGATACATCTTCATTAAGAATGTTTCAGCACCACCTGTGTCCATGTTCGACACAATGCAGAGCAGTCGCTGTGGTTTATTGGTTGTGCACATCGAAATTGCTTTCAACAAAAAGCTTGAATGCACTCAAGCCCATTTCGTACGAGTAGTCGCGCCCCTTACGAAGGCAAGATTCTTTCATTGCAAGCAGCTGCTCGGGCAGTCTGGGATTAAGTAGGATATCCAGCAACGCCTCACGGTTGCGGAATTCATACGTCACGCCCGTTTCGCCTTCTTTGACCATCTCGGCATAACTTAGCCATTGCGACGCAATCACAGGTATACCGGCACAGTAAGCATCGACCACGGTGCCTGGCACGCCTTCGCCCGGGCACCTCGTTGGAAAGGTCAGGGCGAGGTACCCGTTGAGAACAGATGTACTCTCCCCTGCGGGCACTACACCCTTGTAGGCGACTTCGGAAGCATCGCAGTCGGCCATAAGCGCGTAGAAGTGCTCCTTGTACTCGGCTAGGACGTTTCCGTAAATGTCGAGCTTGAAAGCGCGACGACCAAGCTGACTGTTCGCCTTGCGCACAGCCCACACGATGTCGTCAATACCTTTGTCCTCGTAGATGCGGGAGAAGACTGCTAAAGGCCATGGCTCATCGGATGGCTTAGCGAGTTCGGAGGATTCGAGAAGTGGCAGGCGTTTGTAGTTGTATGCGACGAGCACGTTTCCGAAACCACGATCAGTGAGCAGAGCCTTAACTCGTTCGGACTCAACTAGTATCGCATCGAACGATTTGAGCTTCTTCGTGAGAAAAGACTGTCCGGCTATAAATTCGGCGAGCCACCCACCGATGACCGAGTACACGACTTTACAGCCATATCGCTTCCGTAAGTTAATGAGCATCGGCGCAAAGACTTTCAGTCCGTTATGGGCCGGAAGCATAATGAGGACATCAGAGAACTTCGCGAGTTCGGTGCACTCACGAATAAGTGCAATCGGGCGCTTCTGCCACCCACGCGTGTCGACAGATCGGACATTCTCATTCCCGCAGACATCGCGCAGCAACTCACGGACCGTTCGAGTCTTCACGACCTGACCATCCGCCATGTCGAGCCCCTCAGCAAAGTGCCCGATGATGCCCACCGTCTTTATCTGTTTAGTTATTTCCATTTATCGAAAGCCTTGTCCCACAGATTCAATCACAATTGCTGGCGTACTTCAGCTTCTTGTACGCTCCGAAAACGAGGTTCACAAATGTTCTCCAAGCCGCGTGCGGAAATACCATTCCCTCACCCTGCTGCCAAAGCGCGTAAAGATGGGAAACCTGCCCCTTGAAGCCCACGCCGTGCGAGACCGACGATGTCCTTATTCGATACCTCCCGAGCACCTCGGGCAGCAACAAGCAGTCAGCCTTCTTAGCTACCTTCAGCCATATGGCATAATCGTTGTGTTTCTTTAAGTCGGCTATCTGCACCAAGCCAACCTTGCGCCTGTCGTACATCACAGTCAGGCACCCCGGCCAACAATAGCGGCGCATGCCTCCGCAGGTGATATGTTTAGGCCCTGAGTAGCGACGCCCCAGGGGTTCACCGCTCTCGCTTATCGTCTCATACTCCGTATATGAGAAAGCGCAGTCGTTTTCGTGCATAAACGCGAGCTGCTTCTCGAGCTTCTCCGGCTTCCAAAGGTCATCGCTGTCCAGAAAGGCAATCCAATCGCCCCTTGCCTCTCGAAGCGCGCGGTTCCGCGAGCACGCCGCGCCCGAATTGAGCTCATTCGAGAAAACGTGGATGCGCGGGTCGTCCTTAGCGATGGCCTCGGCGACGGCGACAGTACCGTCCTTAGAGCAGTCGTCAACGACTAGCAATTCCCAATCGCCGTATGTCTGAGACTGTACGCTCTTTATGCTTTCCGTAATAAAGTGTTCAGAGTTATACGATGGCATTACGACGGAAACAAGGCCAAACTCCTTAGCGTTTTTCCTCACTGGATCACGACCGCTTCGTTCAATAATTTCTTCGCCTGCTCTTGCAGGCCGTCGTACTCTTCACGCGTCACGCGGCCCTCGGCAAGCAGATAGTCGCCGTAGTCGGCGGCGGTGGCCATGCCGTCTTCGGTAATGCCTTCTTGTTTTACGAAGGCATTACCGATGGTCTTGAAGAAGATGGCAACGTCACCTGTAAAGGTAATACGCTCGATGTACTTGAGGTCATAGGCGAGCTTCTCGTCCCAAGCGATGGCATTGCGCCCGTTAACCTGGGCCAGCCCGGAAAGACCCGGGCGTACCCGATGGCGCTTACGCTGCTCATGCGTCATAAACACCATATCACGCACTAACTGCGGACGCGGCCCGATAATAGCCATCTCGCCTCGCACGATGTTAAGCACCTCAGGCAACTCATCCAAGCTTGTCGAACGCAAAGCCTTGCCAAACTTTGTCAAGCGCACCTCGTCGGGCAAAAGATTGCCGTTTTCATCGCACTCATCAGTCATGGTGCGAAACTTATAAAGGTTAAATATCTTCTCGTCCTTACCCGGGCGAGGCTGTTTGAACAGAACGGGACTACCTAATTTCACGCGCACCAAAATTGCCACGATCGCCAGTACCCACCAGAAGAGAATGAGCAAGACAAGAGACAGGCACAAATCAATGACCCGTTTGCCATAACGTTGGTAGAAAGTCTCGTTACCCAAACTACTCAAAACAACGCCTAATAACTTCGATGATTACGTCCTGCTGCTCGGGAGTCATCTTGTTGTCGGAGGGTAGACAGAGACCACGATGGAAGATGTCGGCGCCAATATCCAAAGGCAAGCCATCTGAACCCGTTACACCGCCGGAAATATACGCATTGGTCTTAGCTCGACCATTGCCCTCACGCGTCACAAATGCATTCATGCGATAAATAGGCTGCATATGCATGGGTTTCCAGATGGGGCGGCCCTCGGCGTTAATGGCAGCAATAGCCTCAAGAATCTCGGTGGGGCAGCTCTTTCCAGGTTCGCTTACGTAAAGCGCCTCACTCTCGCCACGAACCTGTTTGCACATCGCTTCGGGCTCAATCAGCATGCAGGAAAGCCAGAAGTTCGGCTCGCAAACGCTAGGATCATAGGGGTTCATGCTTACCGGCAGACCCTTGAAGCCCTCTTTGTAACGCATATAAATAGCCTTCTTTTGGGCAATATGTTCCTCCAGATACGGAATCTGGCCACGCACGACACCGGCAATTACATTGCTCATGCGATAGTTATAACCAAGCTCCTCATGCTGGTACCAGGGAGCGGCTTCGCGCGATTGGGTCGACCATTTGCGCGTTTTTTCGGCTGCCTCTTTGCTATCAGTTAAAAGCATGCCACCAGCGGAACCGGTAATGATCTTATTGCCGTTAAAGCTAATGGCGCTGATGTCACCAAACGTACCAGTTTGACGACCTTTATACGTGGCGCCAAGTGACTCAGCAGCATCCTCAACAAGGACAGCCCCGTGCGCATCGCAAATTGAACGAAGCTCTTCGATTTTGCCAGGCGTTCCGTAAAGATGCGCCGCCACAACGACCTTCGCAGTCGGATGCAGTTCGAAGGCCTTTTCAAGAGCGACAGGATCCATGTTCCAGGTATCGCACTCGGTATCGATAAATACAGGGACTCCACCTTCATAAACAACTGGGTTCACCGTAGCGTCGAACGTCATATCGCTGCAAAGGACCTCATCACCGGGCTTAATTCCAGCGAGCTTCATGGCAAGATGCAGAGCAGAAGTACCGCAAGAAAGGGCAACGGCATAGCCACAACCAATCTTTTCGGCCATTTGTCGCTCGACTTCGTTGATATTCTCGCCTACCGTCGACATCCAGTTGGTCTCATATGCCTCGGTAATATATTTGAGCTCATCGCCGTGCATGGTCGGGGAGCTTAGCCAAACCTTATTCTCAAAGGGCTTGATATCCATCGTGACTCCTTATCCCTAATCGTTAAACTGCGGATGGTATGTAGGTACAACCTCAGCGAGCACGGACTTAACCGTGTCGTTATCCTTGTCGAGACAGTCATGAAGCTTCTCGAGCTTGTCTTTGATCTCTTCCATCTTGTCGGCCTCGGCTGTGGAAATGCGAATCTCGGAATGCTCGGTCGGCAGGAGTTGCTCGTTGTCCATAAGGAGCTCCTCGTACATCTTTTCGCCAGGACGCAGGCCAACCTCTTTGATCTGGATATCTTTGCCAGGCTTAAGACCGCTCAGCGTAATAAGGTTGATGGCAAGGTCGTAGATCTTGACCGGCTCACCCATATCCAGGACAAAAATCTCGCCGCCATGCGCCAGAGCGCCGGCAGTAATGACAAGCTTGCTGGCCTCCGGGATGGTCATGAAGTATCGTGTGATGTCCTTGTGCGTAATGGTGATAGGGCCACCCTCGCGAAGCTGGCGCTTAAACAGCGGGATGACCGATCCATGACTACCCAGAACATTGCCAAAGCGAACAGCCGTAAAGATGGTGTTACTGTTTGCCGCGTAATACTGAACGACCATCTCGTCCATACGCTTTGTGGCACCCATTACGTTAGTGGGATTAACGGCCTTATCGGTAGAAATCTGCACGTAGTGGCTGCACTGGTACTTATCGGCAAGGCGTACAACATTGAGCGTGCCAAAAACGTTATTCTCGATTGCCTCTCGGGCGTTGTGTTCCATAAGAGGAACATGCTTGTGGGCTGCAGCGTGGAAAACAACTTGAGGATGATACTTCTCAAAGACCTTGGTAATCGCTGGAAGATGCGTAATGGAGCCGATATAGACTTGAATATCAGTGCCCTGATCATGAGCGGTCTTGATGATGTCGTGATACAGCTCGTAGGTAGTGTTCTCGTAAATGTCGAACAGCACGATTTGCGCAGGCTTTGCCGGAAGCAGCTGACGTACAAGCTCTGAGCCAATAGATCCGCCGCCGCCCGTAACCAAAATGCGCTTACCGGTAACGTAGCCCATCTGGTTAAGGTCAAGTGACTTCTCCTCGCGAGAAAGCAAGTCGCTGATCTCGACCTCACGAAGGGCAACCCTGCCTACACCATCCTGCGGAATATCGCGGACATTGGGAAGTGTGAGGACCCTAAGACCTGTCTTCATGCACAGGTCAAAGATACGCTGACGCTCTTCATGCGTGGCACTCGGAATTGCCACGACAATCTGTTCTGCTTCACAATCATGCGCAATAGTTGGGATATCGGCGCAAGTACCGCAGACCTTAACGTCATGAATACGCTGTTTTTGCTTATTAGGATCATCGTCGACAACGGCAACCGGATCACCGATCATGTCGGGGTCTCCATTGAGCATACGTTTGATGGAAAGAGAGCCGGTCTCCCCTGCTCCTACGATGAGCGTGCGTGGGAGATGCGCATTGGAATTGCTTTTAAAGCGCCAGATCTGGCTACCATAAACGGCGCGAATGGCAAAGCGGCCGCCACCGCAAATAATGAGGACGATAGCCCATGCCATAACGTCCTCACGAAGGGTCATGCCCTTGCCAAATAACACGTTAAAGATAACGTCGCCAATTACCGAGCCTACCGTTACGGCAGCAACAATACGTCCAGCCTCGGAAATGCTCGCATAGCGCCACAAGCTGCTATACATATGAAAGAACCAAAAGACGACAACGTTAACAAGCGCGAGCACAAGAATAGCCGGGCATGCGCCGGCTGCTCCGCTGAGCGTCGCCCAATGCTGCGTTCCCCACGATGCAACAAACACAGCAATAAAAGTTGCCGCAATGTCATATGCCATTAACGCATACGGTTCAAAGGCACTCAGCTTCCCCTTTTGCTTTGCGCTCTTAGATTCAGTGTTCAAGATTTGTACTTCTCTTCCCTATTGATCCCGTTGTCCCCGCCCCCCCCCGGGGATCCTCCCTGTCCCGTTAAAGAGTCGCCTGCACTTAGGCGATCGCCTTTTTAAGGTTTCGCATTACGCGCTGCTCGGCTGAAAGCACGGCAAGGCCAACGCGCGTAGTTACGCGTCGGCCGCATAGGTCGAGCTCCAAATAAGCAGTGCTCTTGCGTCTGTTAATGGTTTTGATAAGTCCCTCGTGACCCAGTAGCGGACCTGCCGTCACCACGACCTGATCGCCGTCTTTTAGGGCCTCGCTCATGGGCACTACGCGGTCTCCCGCATGCGTAAAGCTGCCAATAAGCTGGACCTCTTCTTTTGCCAGCGGCACAAACTGACCGTCCTGGGATAACACCCGGGCAAAATCGTCCATGCGCAGCAAATACTGTTGCACGGTTCGGGGATCTGCCGTATCGCAGATTAGATAACCGGGAAAGAGCGGCTTGGTCGTGTTGACCCATTCGCCGTGTACCTTGATCTCGGTTTGAAATTGGGGATAAAAGAGCTCCTGCATGGCGCCAGCCGGCACCAAACGCTCGATGCGCTCGCGCATTACGTCTTCGCGACCGTTAATGACCTGAATCACATACCACACGAGCACCACCCCCTTGCTGTCTTACGTGTGGCTCACGGGGTTTGGGTATGGCTACGCCAGGGCGCTTGTGCGCGAAGGCGCTCCATATTCAAACCCTGAGCCCAGTTAGACAAGCACGAGGCTCTGCCCCACCGTGAACGGTATGTATAAGCGCAGTGGCTAGAGACGCGGACGTGTATCGCAAAAATGACCGCGACTCCAGCTAGCTGCGTGCGAACCAGTCAAGCGGGAACAAAACTAGACCGCACGCAAACAGCTGTAGGACTGCTGCAATTTGTCATGAAATAACGAATCGGAAGAACGGCCTGCACATAGATAAGAACAGATACATTCGATGCGATACGCATAATGACGCTATTGGAGCTCGTGGTTTTTCTGGCACCGCCGTTACGGCCGGATGCTGATCGACCCTGCGCTTTGCGGCTTGCTGGAGCCGTGGGCACAGTTGAACCCATGTAACGATAGATATCCTAGCACAAGGCGGCTAGTAACCGATTTAGACCGCACGCGAAAACATATCGTTCATTTGCAGTGCTTAAGGGGGTAATTTTGCAAACTTGTTCACATTAACGCAGGTTTATGCGGGTGTAGCTGTTGGCACGCACCGCCCGAGCTGCAACGCTGACTGCATGAAATGCAAAAAGGAAATATGTTGGGTTAACAAACTATGTACAGAAGTGGGAAATAAATTGCGCAACTTTTTTAGGCGTGGGTGCCGGCGTAGCGTCACTTTGGTTTGCGCGGTGTCTGTATATGAAAAAAGCCTCCGGTATCCCGGAGGCTATATGTTCACGATGGTGGAGACGAGGGGGATCGAACCCCTGACCTCTTGACTGCCAGTCAAGCGCTCTCCCAGCTGAGCTACGCCCCCGTGACGAGGAGATACTATAGGGGAATAATTGCGGGGATGCAAGAGGAATTTTGGATTGATTATCCGCCGTCCCGATAAAACCCTAATGCAGCAAATAGCCGATTGCGACGCCTTGGTGGACTTGGATCTTGGCCGTATTCCTGATGACATTAGAGATGCCCGTGTCGGCTAGCAGACCCAGCGGGCTCCGGTCCAGCTCCCACTCTAGGCCGTGCTCGCTTATCTCTGTGTTGGAAGCGATGGCGATGATGGAAAACGTCTTACCTTCGGCGCCTTCGATGGTCCACGACTCGCCTGCGTGAAGGACGCGAGCGACCACTTTGTCTTCGGCAATCCAGACGGGGGCGTCCGCATAGCCTGCCAGTAGCCCTAACACAGACAGGGACATGTCCGGGCGGCCGCCGGTGGCGCAGGTCGCAACCACTTCGGCACCCGGCCAGCGGCGGCGGACGGAATCGAGCGCCAGCGCCAGATCGGTATAGTCCTTGTAGGGGTTATGGCGCTCCACCTCAAAGGCTTCGGCGGCATCAACCAGCGCGCGACCAGCGTCGCTCACCGTGTCGGCATCCCCTACATACACGTCGCAGGTCAGCCCCGCACCCAGCAGCGCGTCGAGCCCGCGGTCCACGGCGACAACGTGGTCGCACTCCCCCGCCAGTTGACGCAACAGATCCGCGCTGGCCACCACGGGCGAGCCACAGACCACCAATACCTTGCAAGCCACAGCTCTCGCCTATCCCTCAATCGAAAGCACGCGGGCCAGATCCAGGTCCTCATAGCTATCGATAAAGATGTCGCAGTTGTCGCGAACCTCGTCGCGCTTCATGCGACCGTGCGGGTCATAGATGCCCACGCGCTTAAAGCCGGCAGTGCCAGAGCTCTTAAGGCCAAAGACGGCGTCCTCAAACACCCATGCACGCTCAAACTGGTGCCCGTGACGCTCCTCTAGGCGGCGCAGCGCCAGCTCATAAACGTCGGGAAACTGCTTGGAGCGCCCCGCCTCGCCCGTGGTGGTAATAAACTCCATGTAGGCATCGAGACCGGCGCCCGCAAGCGCAGACGTAACCAGCTCGGCTGGCGTGGACGTGGCAACGCACATGGCAATGCCGGCCTCCTGCGCCTGCTTCAAAAATGCAAGCAGGCCCTCGCGCGGCGGCACCTTGGAGTAGCCATCGATCAGGATGTCGCTCAACTCGCGGTAGAGCTCCTCGCCATTTGTGCCAATGCCCCAGATATCGTGGTAGGCCTGGCACTCGTCTTCGAGCGACAAATGCTCAAACTGGGCAAAATCGTCGACCGTCACGTCAACCCCGTGGCGGTGCAATAACTCGGGCTGGGCATAGGCCCAAACGGGGGTGCTATTAACCAGCGTGCCGTCGCAATCGAAAATAAAAGCAACACTTGGGGCAGCGATGCGGTCCATAAACGAGCCTTTCAATGTCAAATGGTAAACAACCTGCTAAAAACGTTTTACCAAACGTCAACCCAACTATCTTGAAACCCTAATTGGTAAAACTGTCAAGAGTTTTACCATCGCAATTCTGCCAGTGGTATAAACATGGCGCTTACCGATTAAACGCCCCCGCAAATCCTCTTTCGTCCATAAAAGTAACGTACAGGTGTTATCGTAGTTTTTGCCGAAAGTTCCACCGAGCACGCGAGGTGGAACGAATCATAGAGCTTTCGCCGTCCCTTCGATTCGTGCAGCCTTGGACCTTTCGCATCTAGTCACCAAGGCAACACGCTGCCGCGTCATGATGGGATCAAACGTGAGCGATACAAAGCTAAAGCCAGCAACTAAAAAGCCTGCTACCCGTAAAGCCGCCCCGCACGCGCCGGAGCTCACCAAGGACGATGTCTACCTGTTTGGCATCGGTACGTGGGAGCGCAGTTGGGAAAAGATGGGCGCGCACCCCGACACGCAGAACCGTACGCGCGGCTGGCGTTTTTGCGTTTGGGCGCCCGACGTAAAGAGCGTCCATGTCATTGGCGAATTTAACGACTGGGATGAGCAGGCCAACCCGCTGGTGCCCGTGCATACGAGCTCTATTTGGGAAGGCTTTATTCCTGGCGCCGAGCAGGGTCAGCTCTATAAATATCTCATCGAGACCAACGAGGGCGAAAAGCTCTACAAGGCCGATCCGTACGCCTTTAAGGCCGAGTGCCCTCCGGGGACGGCGAGCGCGCTGTGGACCCTCGATGGCTACCAGTGGAACGACGCCGCGTGGCTCAAGCGCCGCGCCGGCCACAATCACATGTCGCAGCCCCTTAACATCTACGAGGTGCATATTGGATCGTGGAAGCGCCACGGCGACGCGCCGCAGGGCGAACCCGACGAGTACGGCAATTACCCCGGCCCCATGGATCCCTTCCCCGCGCAGCGAGGTGAGTTTTACACCTATGACGACCTGTCGGTGGAGCTCGTGGACTACGTCCGCGACATGGGCTATACGCATATCGAAGTCATGCCGCTTATGGAGCATCCCTTCGATGGCTCCTGGGGCTACCAGACGACCGGCTACTACGCCGCCACGTCACGCTACGGCAACCCGCAGCAGCTCATGCACTTTATCGATGCATGCCACGAGGCAGGCATTGGCGTGATCATGGACTGGGTGCCCGGCGGTTTTTGCGCCGACTCCCACGGCCTTGCTACCTTTAACGGCCACATGCTGTTTGAGCACGAGATTCACCCCAACTGGGGCACGCACAAGTTTGACTTCGCTCGCGGCGAGGTCCGCTCCTTCCTGGTCTCAAACGTGCTGTACTGGCTCGAGAACTTCCACGTGGACGGTATTCGCATGGACGGCGTATCCAGCATGCTGTACCTCAACTTTGGCATTGATGATCCCGGCCAAAAGAAGTTCAACAAGTACGGTACCGAGGAGGATCTGGACGCCAGCGCGTTTATTCGCCAGGTCAACTGCGCCGTGGAGGCGCACTACCCCGACGTGATGATGATGGCCGAGGAGTCCACTGCGTGGCCGCTCGTGACCTATCCGCCGCAGGATGGCGGCTTGGGCTTCCACTACAAGTGGGACATGGGCTGGATGAATGACACCCTGCACTACATGCAGACCGATTTTCCGTGGCGCCCCGGCAACCACGGGCTGCTCACGTTCTCCATTATGTATGCCTTTACCGAGAACTTTATTTGCCCACTCAGCCACGACGAGGTCGTGCACGGCAAGTGCTCGCTCATCGGCCGCATGCCGGGCGACTGGTGGCGCCAGTTTGCCGGCCTGCGCACGCTGGCCTTCTACCAGATGACGCACCCCGGCGCCAAGCTCAACTTTATGGGCAACGAGATCGGCCAGTTTATTGAGTGGCGCTATTACGAGTCCATCCAGTGGTTCCTGACCGAGGAGTACGAGACCCACAAGCATCATCAGGCGTTTATCAAGGCGCTCAACCACCTGTACACCGCCGAGCCTGCCCTATACGAGCGCGGCTATACCGACGACGGATTTACCTGGATCGATGCGGACAACTCCAAGCAGTCCATCGTGAGCTTTGTGCGCCAGGGCGAGGACATCGACGACGACCTGGTGATCCTGATCAACTTTGACCCGGCGAGCTACGAGAGCTTCCGCGTGGGCGTGCCGCGCGAGGGCGACTGGGAGGTCATCTTTGACTCCGACCGTCCCGAGTTTGGCGGCAGCGGATACGCCGGCGAGGAGCCCTACACCTGCTCGAGCGAGCCCTATCCCTGGAACGGGCAGATGGACTCCATCGAGATTAAGGTGCCCGGCCTGGCAGGCGTGGTGCTTAAGCGCCGCGGCCCCAGCAGCTATAAACCGCCCGTGGTTGAGGAGCCCAAGAAGGCGACGCGTAAGCGCACGTCCTCGGTGAAGCCCAAGGCCGCGGCTGCTAAGAAGGCTCCGGTTAAGGCGAAGGCTGCCAAGGCTTCAGCCAAGTCCACCACGGCCAAGAAGGCGGCCACAAAAAAGGCTGCTCCCAAGGCCAAGACGGCTGCTGTTAAGGCTCCTGCCAAGAAACCGTAACAAAACCGTTACAGCTGTAATTACCCGCCCCGACGGGGCGTAGGATACAAGTCATAACCGTTCCGGGAGAATCATCCCCGGGGGAAGGAACGTATGAATAAGATCTTCGACAACAAGCAGGAGTTTACCGAACTCTATCGCGATGCCGTCATGAGCATCAGCGGCAAGAGCGTCGAGGCCGCCAGCGACCTCGACCGCTTCAACGCCCTGGCCAAGCTCGTGGCCGAGAAGGCCCGCACCGTTGCCACCAAGAGCGACGCCCGCGCCACCGCCGAGGGCAAGAAGCGCGTGTACTACTTCTCTATCGAGTTTTTGATCGGCCGCCTGCTCGACAACTACCTGCTCAACTTTGGCGTGCGCGATATGGTCGCCGAGGCACTCGACGACATGGGCTTCGACTTGTCCGTCATCGAGAATCAGGAGCCCGATCCGGCGCTGGGCAACGGTGGCCTGGGCCGTCTTGCCGCATGCTTCCTGGATTCCATGGCAGCCGAGGGCATCGCCGGCTACGGCAACGGTATGCGCTACCGCTACGGCCTGTTTAAGCAGGAGATCATCAACGGCAGCCAGGTCGAGGCCACCGACGAGTGGCTCACCCACGGCTATCCCTGGGAGGTCCGCCGTCAGGACAAGGCCGTGACCATCAAGTTTGGTGGCCATGTTGAGGGCTTTGAGGAGAACGGCCGCACGTTCTACCGCACGGTGGACACGCAGGACATCCTGGCCGTCCCTTATGACATCCCCGTGGTGGGCTATGCCGGCGAGACCGTCAACAAGCTGCGCGTATGGGCCGCCGAGCCGGTCGAGGAGCACTTTGACCTGGAAGCCTTCAACCGCGGCGACTATGCCCTGGCCGACGCCGAGCGCGCCGAGGCCGAAGCCATCAGCGCCATCCTCTACCCCAACGACGCCGGCGAGCACGGCCGTCTGCTGCGCCTGAAGCAGGAGTACCTGTTTGTCTCGGCCGGCATCTACAGCCTACTCGACACCTTTGAGAAGGAGCACGGCGAGAACTGGGATCTGCTGCCGCAGTTTGTTGCCATCCACACCAACGACACGCACCCGGCCATGTGCGGCCCCGAGCTCATGCGCATCCTCATCGACGAGAAGAAGCTCGAGTGGGATGACGCCTGGAACATCGTGACGCAGGTCGTGAGCTACACCAACCACACCATCCTGCCCGAGGCCCTGGAGAAGTGGCCCATCGGCATGTTCTCCAAGCTCCTCCCCCGTGTGTACCAGATCATCGACGAGATCAGCCGTCGTTGGCACGAGTCGTTCGACACCACGCAGGAGGGCTGGCAGGAGCGTCTGCGTCAGACCGCCATCCTGTGGGACGGCGAGATTCGCATGGCCAACCTGTCCGTGATCTGCAGCCACAGCGTCAACGGCGTGGCCAAGATCCACTCCGACATCATCAAAAACATCGTGCTCAAGGACTTCTATGCCCTGACGCCCGAGAAGTTCAACAACAAGACCAACGGCATCTCGCACCGTCGCTTCTTTGCCGAAGCCAACCCCACCTATGCCAAGCTCGTGACAGAGGCTATTGGCGACGGCTGGCTCAAGGACGCCTTTGAGCTGGAAAAGCTCAAGGAGTTTAAGGACGACACCGAGTTCCTGAAAGCCGTGGGTGCCTCCAAGCGCGCCAACAAGGAGCGCCTGGCTGCCTACGTTAAGGCCGAGACCGGTCTGGTCATCGATCCCAACACCGTCTTCGATGTTCAGGTAAAGCGCTTCCACGCCTACAAGCGCCAGCTCATGAACATCATGAAGGTGATGGACATCTACAACCGTCGTATCGCCGATCCCAACTTCCACGTGACGCCGACGACCTTCATCTTTAGCGGCAAGGCCGCCTCGAGCTACACCTTCGCCAAGGAGACCATCCGCCTCATTAACTCCGTGGCCGATGTCATCAACAACGACCCGCGCGTCAACGAGGTCATGAAGGTCTGCTTTATCCCCAACTTCCGCGTGAGCAACGCCCAGCTCATCTACCCCGCCGCCGAGATCTCGGAGCAGATCTCCACGGCCGGCAAGGAGGCCTCGGGCACGTCCAACATGAAGCTCATGATGAACGGCGCCATTACGCTGGGCACCCTCGACGGCGCCAACATCGAAATCGCCGACCTGGCCGGCCGCGAGAACGAGGCCATCTTTGGCCTGACCGCTCCTGAGGTCGAGCAGCTCTGGGCATCCAACAGCTACTTTGCGTGGGATACGCTCAACAACGATCGCGAGCGTCTGGGCCGCGTGATGGACGAGCTCAAGGACAACACGTTTGCGGGTCTTTCGGGCAACTTCGAGAGCATCTACAACGAGCTCATGAACAACAACGACCCCGACCTGGTCATGGCAGACTTCCGCAGCTACGTGGATGCGTGGGAGAAGCTCACCGGCAGCTATGGCGACCAGGAGACCTGGAACCGCAAGGCCCTGCTCAACACTGCCTCGAGCGGCTGGTTCTCGAGCGACCGCACCATTCGCGAGTACCGCGACGAGATCTGGCACGCGTAAAGGCGCGCGAGCTCCCCTATGCCAGCACGGCATTACTCGACGGGCGCGACCGAGCGCCGCGCCCGTCGCTAATGGGTTAGGAACATCGATGACAGAAGGAGAAATCGATGAGTAAGAAAGAATGCATCGCGATGCTCCTCGCAGGAGGACAGGGCAGCCGATTGGGGGCACTCACCCAAAAGATCGCTAAGCCGGCGGTTAGCTTTGGTGGCAAGTTCCGCATTATCGACTTTTCGCTCTCCAACTGCTCCAACTCGGGCATCGACACGGTGGGCGTTCTGACGCAGTATCGCCCCTACCTGCTGCATGCCTATGTGGGCTCCGGCGAGGCCTGGGATCTGGACAGCCGCGACGGCGGCGTGTCGATTCTGCCGCCGTACGAGACGCAGACCGGTGGCGCCTGGTATGCGGGCACGGCCGACGCCATTACGCAGAACCTGGACTACATCAAGGCCAACGACCCCAAGTACGTCCTGATTCTTTCGGGCGATCACCTGTATCGCATGGACTACCGCAAGATGCTCAAGACGCACATTGAGAACAACGCCGACCTCACGGTGAGCGTTATGCCCGTGCCGTGGGAAGAGGCCAGCCGCTTTGGCATCCTGACCACCGACCCCGAGGACGGCCGCATCACCAAGTTCACCGAGAAGCCCGATAAGCCCGATTCGAACCTCGCGTCCATGGGCATCTACATCTTCTCGGCCGACGTGCTGATCGAGGCGCTCGAAGAGGACGCTCTAGAGCAGCGCTCGAGCCACGACTTTGGCAAGGACATCATCCCCAAACTGCTCGGCGAGGGCAAGCGCCTGTACAGCTACGAGTTCCACGGCTTTTGGAAGGACGTCGGCACCATCGCCAGCTTCCACGAGACCTCGATGGACCTGCTGGGCAACAACCCCGAGTTCGATTTGTTCGACAAGCACTTCCCCATCATGTCCAACATCACCACGCGTCCGCCGCACTACATTGGCCCGG
>UMCE01005744.1_pt1 | contig 17464 bp, 15 predicted proteins | sample 1964191 | NCBI WGS metagenome assembly UMCE01 (sample SAMEA4835964, study PRJEB28245) | human gut metagenome | biome: gut microbiome; material: fecal sample | place: Denmark | collected 2008
GTCCATGCTCTTGGCGTCTACGCGGATACCCATGGAGGATATCTCCATTGCGCAGTCCAGCACGTCGTCATAGAACAGTATATCGCCGTTGAGCTTCCAGTCGTCATAGTCGGGGGAGCGGCCATCGTGCTTTTCGCCGTTTGAAAGCAGATCTCCTATCTGCATTATAAATACCGTCCTGTGCTCCTTGGTTATGGCATTCTCCCTCTCCTTGGGGGTCTTGTCGGGGTACATATCAAGCAGCTCCTGAGTGGTTATAAAGAACACGTCGCGGCTCAGCTCTGTCGTAATAAAGTTATAGCGGGCCTTGAGTACATCCAGCGTGTTGCATACGCAGCCAACTATGGCAGTAACAGTGTTCTTGAGGGTAGTAAGGTTGCGGGTATCAGGGGTTATGACCTTCTCCCAGTCCCACTGATCCACGTATACGGAGTGCAGGTTGTCCAACTCTTCATCGCGGCGTATGGCGTTCATATCGGTATAGAGGCCGTTGCCTGGGTGGAAGTCGTAGCGGTAAAGCGCCATGCGTTTCCACTTTGCGAGAGACTGCACTACCTGCGCATCCTTGCCGGTAAATGGAATATCGAAGCCTACCGGGCGCTCATAGCCGTTCAGGTTGTCGTTGAGGCCTGTCTCAGGCTGTACGAACAGAGGTGCGGATACGCGTTTGAGGTGCAGTGCCCGCGCAAGGCTGTCCTGAAATTCACGCTTTATGAAGCTTATAGCGTCCTGAGTTTCATAAAGTGACAGCGTGGGCTTATAGCCCTGTGGGATAAAGGATTTGGTCATGGTTTTTCTTTCCTTTCTGAAAAATAAAAATATAAACAAAACGGGGAAACGCTCCTTTGCGCTTCCCCGTCTTATTACTTAAAAAAGTGTACGCCGGGCTAAGCGCCCGCGTCTTTTTGATTTAATCGTTTCTTCTCAAAAATGCAGGCACATTAAGGTTATTGGTATTATTATTATTTCCCCTGGTCTTGTCTGCCTTGGGCAGGTCGTCCATGGTAAAGTGAGGGGTTACTTCCTCGACCTCCGGAAGAGGGGAGCTGTACTGAGGAGTTCTGGTACGCTCACGTTCCCAGAATTTCACGTTTGCGCCATTCCAGCTGCTTTCCTGATCCTTCACGTCGCGTATGGTCGGCCTTCTGGGGGGCTGGCTGTTCTGTACGGCGTTTACGGCAGCCGTGGGATGCTGGCTCTGCTGAGACCTTGCGCCGGGTGCATCGAAGCCGGTAGCTATTACGGTTATACGTACGCCGTCGCCCATATCCTCGTCGATGCCTGCACCCATGATGATGTTTGCCTCGGGATCCGCGTACTCCTGAATGATAGAGGCCGCTTCGGAAAGTTCCTGTATGCCCAGATCCGCGCCGCCGGTGATGTTTAGCAGCACGCCCTTTGCGCCGTTTATTGTAGTTTCAAGCAGCGGGCTTACCACAGCCTGCCTTGCAGCCTCGGCGGCGCGCTTGTCGCCGGTGGCCATGCCTATGCCCATGTGGGCCATTCCACGCTCACGCATTATGGTACGCACATCAGCAAAGTCAAGGTTCACCATAGCAGGTACAGCTATAAGGTCGCTTATTCCCTGCACGCCCTGACGCAGCACATCGTCAGCGATCCTGAATGCTTCGGTAAGGCTTACCTTGCCTACTGAATCCAGCAGCCTGTCGTTAGGTATGGATATAAGAGTATCTACGTTTGCCTTAAGGTTGGTTATGCCGTTTACGGCATTGTTCATACGCACCCGTCCCTCAAAGGAGAAGGGCTTTGTGACTACGCCAACTGTAAGTATGCCAAGCTCTTTTGCGCACTCCGCTACTACGGGGGCTGCACCGGTGCCGGTGCCGCCGCCCATACCTGCGGTTATGAATACCAGATCCGCTCCCTTGAGAGCCTCGGATATGGCTTCCTTGCTTTCTTCAGCCGCCTTGCGCCCTACTTCGGGATCAGCACCCGCGCCCAATCCTTTGGTGACCTTTTCGCCTATCTGTATCTTCTGGTTCGCATGGGACAGGTACAGCGCCTGTTTATCTGTATTTACGGAAATGAACTCAACGCCGCGTATGCCGTACTGTATCATACGGTTGACAGCGTTATTGCCCGCGCCGCCTACGCCGACTACCTTAAGCTGCGCAAGGTTGCCTCTTTCCATATCGAGTTCAAGACCAATAGGCATATCATTTCCTCCTGATAATTTATCTTACGTTACCAAACAGTTCTCTGATCTTTTTGATGAATCTGCTCTCGCTTACCATTCCTACCAGCCTGTCCACGCTGTCTTCTTCCTCAGCATGCATCACGAAATCCATTACCGAAAAAGCGCTGGCGTAATTTGGGGAGGAAAGTCTGGGCATCCACGGCATTCTTACCTTTAAAGGCACACCCATGAGCTTTTCCATGTATTCGCAGCTGCCCCGCATAAGGGCTATGCCGCCGCCGGTTATGTATACGGGGGGCTTTTCCTCAAGCCTTACTCCCATATCCTTGAGCATGCGCACAAGATAATCGGCAAGCTGCTTTGTGCGTTCCTCAATTATGAACTGTATCACTGCGTGATCGACATGCATGGGGCTTTTCCCCTCCATGCGTACTATATCTATGCTGTCCTGATAGTCCAGCGAATAGACGTATCTGCGTTTTACGTTCTCCGCAGACTGGGTGGATATCCGAAGCCCATAGGCCAGATCGTTTGCAAAGCTCACGCCGCCTATTCCCAGCGTCTCGCAGGCTATAAGGGCGGAGCCCCGTATGAAGCTTACATCGGTCTGCCGCGCCCCCACGTCTATGAGCACCGCGCAGTCCGTCCTCTCCTCCTCGGGTATCACAAACAGTGAAGCCGAAAGCGGAACGCTTATATACATATCCGCTTCGAGATTCGTCCTGCTCAGTGCATCGGACACCGCTGCTCTGAACCCGTTCTGCATGTACACGTGGGATACTACGGCGCTGACCTCTTTTGCTGCCTGCCCAAGGGGCGGATCGGCGGTAACCGTTTCGCCTATTTTGAATTCCACCGGAGTGGAGTGCATCAGCTCGTACCCTTCAGGCTGCTCGAATGTGAGCGAGTCGTTTATCAGGTCGTCTATAGTGTCGCCGTTTATCCTTCCCGTGCGTGACTTTACCCCGGCAGATCCCTCATGCAGCACCAGCTTTGAAAAGCTTGCGGGTACGCCTACGGAAAGATCCCTTATGCGTACCTTTGCCTCACCCTCTGCCATTGCGATGGCGTCCACCACCGCGCTGGAGAAAAGCTGTTCGTCTATAAATCGTCCGTTCTCAAAGCCCGGATATTCCTTTACGCCCGCACCCCGGACGGTTATGCTGTCCCTTCCCTGTGCGCTGCATATGAGGCATATCACCTTGGAGCTTCCAATATCGAGTATGGCGGTATTCTGTTTCATTTTTCCTCCATAGCGCCCCTACTCTCCATATGCCATGAGAATATACTTCCACCTAATAGTTGGTCTAAGCATACCACACCACTATATTTTGTGCAATAGGATACAAGTATTTTTACACTTTGTAACTACTGGAAGTTACGGTGCAGGACTGGGTTCGGGCTGCTCCGTCCCGCCTTCCTCGGCCTTATCCGGCTCTGCTTCGCCGTCCTCGCCGTCTCCGCCCTCCTGTTCCTCTGTCTCCGGCTGGTACACCTCTGGCGGAGAATATACCGGATCGCCAAGCACGCCAAGGTCTATTGTTCCGCCCTCAAGGCCCATGGAAAGCACCTTGCTCAGCACGGGCGGCAGGTTTTCCAGCTTTCCCGTAAGGTTTTCGGGCTGTCCTATGTTGACCGTATAGCCGTATGTTGTAGTCATGCCTATCTTCAGGGGCTGCGACATATCTATGCTCTCTATTATGTCCAGCATTCCCTGATTGGAAAGCACTGCAATTATCTCAAGCAGCGTTTCGCTGTTGAATTCCGCATAGTCGCCGATCTTCTGGCCCACGGCGTAGCCGCCGGAGCTTACGCCGTAAACCGCTACCAGCCCGTTGTCGTTTGTCTGCGCTATCTCCATAACGCTGCCCTCCAGGTCTATCAGGGCATATGACCCCACGCCTACGATCGCTGCCACAGGCTTGCGTTCCTCTATGGTGATAATGAGCTTGTCCGGATACGCTCTTTTTATGTATGCCGAGCGTATATAGGGGCTGCTGAGCAGTCTGCTGCGGGCTTCTCCGAGATTGGCAAAGAGCATATGCTCGCCTATGTTAAGTCCGGATATGGTGAGCACCTCTCCCCGCTCCAGCTTTTCGTTGCCTACGACCTCTATGCGGTCTATTATGAGCGCAAAATAGAAGCCTATGGCTATGCCTGCCAATACGAGACCGAGCAGCAGCAGGTATACGCCCCTGTGCTCTTTCTTCTTGACATTTTGCGGCTCTTCTTCTCCAAATACGTGCAGTTCTTTTCGGGGCTCTCTTATAGAGCGTCCGCCATAGCGCTGCTTTACCTGCTCTATGTCGACATAGGATACATGGCTGCGAGGCGGCTTTTTGCCGTCCCTGCGTCCTTCGTTCTTTACCACTCTGGTTTTTCCCTTATTGCGTACCATCTTCCCTCTTTATACAGGCTCCGAGTGAATTCAGCGTCTCATCCAGCCGCTGGTATCCTCTATCGATGTATTCCGTGTTCTCTACTGCCGTCATCCCCTCAGCACCCAGCCCGGCTATGGTAAGCGCCGCTCCTCCGCGAAGGTCCTTTGCGTATACCACGGCTCCCGAGAGCTTCTCCACGCCCCTTACTATTGCGGTCCTGTCCTTTTGGGTTATATTTGCGCCCATTTTTATAAGCTCCGCGCAATGGCGGAAGCGGTTTTCGAAAAGGTTTTCCACTATTACGCTGGTGCCGTCCGCCACGGTACACAGGGCGAATATCTGCGCCTGCATATCCGTCGGAAAGCCCGGATAAGGCAGCGTTTCTATTAGTTTTATCTCTTTAGGCCGTCCCTTTGCCCGTATCTCCAGCGTATCCCTGCCGCAGCTTATATGACACCCTGCCTCGCGCAGCTTTGATATGAGGCTGCCTATGTGCTCCGGGCCCACGTCTGTAAGCTCCGCTTCTCCTCCGGCCATCGCCACGGCGCACATGAGCGTTCCCGCAGCTATCCTGTCGGGCATTATTCTGTGCGCAGCTGCCGGCACTTCTTCCATTCCACCTTTTATGTATATGGTAGATGTGCCTGCGCCACGGATATCGCCGCCTATTGAGTTGAGGAAATTCTGCAGTTCCTCTATTTCCGGCTCCCGGGCGCTGTTGGTTATCACCGTATCGCCCGGGACGGCAGCCGCTGCCATCATTATGTTTTCTGTTGCGCCTACGCTGGGATAATCGAGGTGTATCTCGCCTCCGTGCATGTTGTGCCCGTCGCAAATTATGTAACCCCGCTCTTCCCTTATATCCGCCCCCAGCGCCGCAAGGCCTTTCAAATGAAGGTCTACCGGCCTATGGCCTATCTCGCAGCCCCCCGGGTAGGCGCACACCGCCTCGCCAAAGCGTGAAAGCAGTGGTCCCAGCATGAATATGGAGGAGCGCAGCTCCTTGGAAAGGCGCTGCGGCATAGGACTGCTTCTGGCGTTTCTGCCGGAAATTTTCAGCGCGTCCCCATCATAATACGATTCCACGCCCAGCTCACGCAGGATGCTCAGCATATTGTGAACATCCCGTATTTCAGGGCAGTTGAACAGCGTCATCTCTCCCCGGCTCATGACAGTCGCCGCCAGAACCGGCAGCGCGGCGTTTTTCGCTCCCTGGACCTTTACGCGTCCGCTCAGCCTATGTCCGCCCTCTATTATGAATTTGCCCATTGCGCCCCTCCCCTGCCGCCATTGCGGTACAATCCATACTATTCAGGAAGGATGGAATGGGTTAATTCTATATGCTTTCCGTATTTCTCGAAATATTGAGCAGTATGCCTGCCGCAGCCATAAATATTATGAGCGACGTGCCGCCGGCGCTTATAAAAGGCAGCGTCTGGCCGGTAGGAGGGACAGAACTGGTGGCCACGCCTATGTTTACTGCCACCTGTATGGCTATAACGCTGGTTATTCCGGCAGCCAGCAGGCTCCCGAACTTATCCTTGCAGCGGGCGGCTATGCGCATTCCCCGGCAAACGAGGAAAAAGTACGCGGCTATTACCAGCACACAACCTATGAAGCCAAGCTCCTCGCCTATTATGGCGAATATAAAGTCGCTCTCGCCGTATGTAAGAAACAGCAGCTTCTGAGTGGAAAAGTTAAGCCCCTTGCCGAAGAGACCGCCGCTGCCCAATGCGTACAGGGACTGTATCAGCTGATAGCCGTTTCCCTGAGGGTCTTTCCATGGGTTTGTGAATATTACCAACCTGTTCCAGCGGTACGTTTCCATCGACGCCGCAAGAAAGAACACCGGCACCGCCAGCAGGCAGAGGCCAACCAGGTGCCGCATATCCGCCCCTCCGAGGAACAGCATTACAAAGCCTATCATCATGACCACCATCATCATGGACATGTTCTTCTGCAGCAGCAGCAGTATGCAGATGATGCACATTATGATGAGCATGGGTACAATGCCCCGGGTAAAGCTCTTCATCTGAGGTGTCCTACGGGTCATAAAGGAAGCCATGTACAGTATGAGCACGAACTTTGCAAGCTCTGAAGGCTGGAAGGTTATCACATCAAACAGGTTCAGCCACCGCTTTGCGCCGTTTATATCCTCGCCCCAGAACACCGTAGCAAGCATAAGCAGAAGCGTCACCATAAGTCCAACGTTCCTGAGCTTTTCAAGATAGTGATAGTCCACCCGTGACATCACTATCATAACGCCAAGCCCCATGGCCATATACTTTGCCTGGTTCTTCAGATAGTACAATCCATCGTAATTCAGGCTCGCCTTGTTCTGTGCGTAATAATAGCTGGCTGAAAATACCATCACAAGACCGAAGGCGCACAGCAGCAGCACGGTAACGTAGAGCAGGAAGTCCATCTGCCCATTCTTCTTTTTGGCCTTCAGCGTTTCCATGCCGCACCTCCCTTCGGGTTATTCTATGCTGGTTACAGCTTATTTACGATATCCTTGAATATCTCGCCTCTCTGTTCGTAGTTGTCGAACTGGCCCCAGCTTGCAGCCGCAGGCGAAAGCAGCACCGTGCTTCCCTTGCCCGCCATCTCTCCCGCTTTCTTTATCATACCTTCAAAGTTGCCGTACCACTCCACGAATTCGCCTTTGTAGCCTGTCTTTTCGGCGGCAGCCTTTATTGCGGGTATATTGATTCCGGAGGCTATAACACCCTTCACAGTGCTGCCGAACGCCTCAAAAAGCGGCGTGAAGTCGCTGTGCTTATCGTAATCGCCTACGCCCAGCATGAGCACGGTGGGCCGGGTCATGGCCTTCACGGCCTTTATGGTGGAATCCGGGTTTGTTCCCTTGGAGTCGTTTACATAGCGGACGCCTTCCACCTCGCGAACGAACTCTATGCGGTGCTCAACGCCCCGAAAGGCGCGAAGTCCCCGGCACACCGCTTCTGCATCAAGGCCCATGCACATGGCAAGAGAGGCGGCGCACATGGCGTTTTCAAGGTTGTGATTGCCGGGTATCTGCAGTTCGCTCCGGTGTATAAGCCGCTGCTCATGGCCGTCCAGCCTCCATATCATATAGCCGTCCCGGAGGAGCATGCCGTTTTCCACGTCCTGCTTCTGCGAGAAATACAGCACGCGGGCCCTGGTGAGCTTTGCCATATCCCTCACGATGGGGTCATCGTAATTCAGCACCGCAAAGTCCTGGAGAGTCTGGTTTTCAAAGCCCCTGCACTTTGCGGCTATGTAGTTTTCCATCTTATATTGGAACCTGTTAAGATGATCCTCAGTTATGTTCAGCATGCCAAAGGCGTTGGGACGGAAGCTCTTTATGCTTTCAAGCTGCAGTGCGGCCACTTCCGCTACTATGACGTCCCCATCTTTTACCTCCATTGCCCGCTCGGTTATGGGTATGCCAATATTGCCCAGCACGAACGTGCGCTTGCCCGCGGCTTTGAAAAGCTCGCCTGTCAGTGCAGTGGTGGTGGTCTTGCCGTTGGTGCCGCTTATGCATACGAACTTTGCTCCCCTGTGGCAATAGCGGTATCCCAGCTCTATTTCACCTATCACTTCTATGCCCATATCCTGTGCTTTCCTGGCAAAAGGCTTGAATATAGGTATAACCGGGCTGAGCACCAACAGATCCACGCCGTCCAGCAGTGTCTCCGGCTCCTGTCCCATTGCGTTCACATACTCGATATCCTTGAGCGCTTCCTGGAGTCCGGATATCTCGCTCTTCATGTCGTTAATTATTACCTTGTAGCCGTTTTTATAGAGCAGTATTGCGCTGGCGATGCCGCTTTTGGCCATTCCGCAGATAAGAGCGGTCTTCTTTCCGTTTTGCATAATCCTGACTCCTTCCGAAACACATATTCGGCCTATATTTATTTTATAAATTATAGCACACGGGGCGTTCTTGCGCCCACTTCATGCGCGATTCTGTTAAAAAAAGCCCCCCGGAGGTGTCAGGGTGCTTGAGGCAACGAGCCACGTCCTGCCTCAAACGCCCTGCGTCCGCCTGCCGTGCCAAGCGCCAAAGAACCACGGCTGAAATACGGAACCCTGCCACCGGGCGGCAAAATAAACGCTAACGCTTTCGCAAAAATGTGATTCCATTTTTGCAAGTTCCCCGCATATGCTTAATACATATGCTCTTTATTGGAATGCCAAGAGGCATACCAGGCAAAGCAATGTGGTAACTATCATGTATCCCGCAACGATCTTTGTTTCGGAATAACCGAGAAGCTCAAAGTGATGGTGCAGCGGGGCCATCTTGAATATGCGCTTCCTGCGCAGCTTGTAGGAGCCCACCTGAAGTATCACGCTGACGGCGCTTGCCACGAAGCATGCGCCCATTATGGGAAGCAGCAGCACTGCCCGGGAGAACACCGCCATAGCAGCTATCGCTCCGCCAAGGGCCAATGAGCCCGTATCGCCCATAAATACCTTTGCCGGAAAGCTGTTGAACCTGAGGAACCCCAGACAGCCGCCCGCTACCGCCGCCGCAAATACAGCCATAGAATTGAGTTCGGCTGCGTACTGCGTCTGCCGGGCCTGTCCCATGTCCACTGGAGCATCCATTATGGAAGCCATGTAAAGGAATATCACCGTCATGGCCATGGAATATACCAGACTTACGCCGCTCGCCAGCCCGTCCAACCCATCGGTAAGGTTAACAGCATTGACTGTGCCGATTATCACGAATACTATGACGGGTATATAAAACGCGCCCAGCTCCCACTCAACCTTTGAGAAGGGAAGATAAATGCTGGTGCCTATAAAGGGACTGCGCTGTGCATATACGGCGATTATCAGGGCTATGAGGAACTGGGCGATTATCTTCTGATAAGCCCTGAGTCCGTCGGTATTGTGCTTCTTTACCTTGAGGAAGTCGTCCATGAAACCTACAAGGGCGAATGCCACTGTCATCAGCAGCGCCGGCATCACCAGCTCAGATGCCGAGTATGCAAATATCATTGTGGCCGCCACAATGCCCAGTATGAAGGTTATACCTCCCATAGTAGGGGTACCCGCCTTTTTGAGATGGGTCTCAGGGCCAAGCTTCCGCTCGCTCTGTCCAAATTTAAGCTTGTGCAGCAGGGGTATGAGCACCGGGCCCGATACCATAGTCACTGCCGCGCTCAGCAGCAGGGCGTATATTGCATACTTCATTTGCCAACTTCCTTCCGCGGGCCTTACAGGCCCAGTATCTCCGCCACTATTTCCTTTTCGTCAAAGTGGTGCTTGCCGCCGTTTATCTCCTGGTAGTTCTCATGTCCTTTGCCTGCGAGTATTATAACGTCGTTTTTTCTGGCGTTCTTCAGGGCATACTCTATGGCTTCCCTTCGGTTTTCTATGACCACGTATTCACAGCCCGACTTCTTTACTCCTTCAACTATCGAGTTGATTATGTCCATAGGGTTTTCCGTCCTGGGATTATCCGATGTCACTATGGCGAAATCCGAGAACCGACCCGCTATCTCGCCCATTATGGGGCGCTTTGCGTGATCTCTGTCGCCGCCGCAGCCAAATAGTGTAACTATCCTGCCGGTGGCGAAGCCCTTGACCGTCTTCAGCACGTTTTCCAGTGCATCGGGGGTATGCGCGTAGTCGAGGAGCACCGTAAACTCGTTTTTGCCGGTGGGCAGCGGCTCCAGCCTGCCGCTCACGCTCATCATATGCTCAAGGCCATACTTAATTGAGTCGAGGTTCCAGCCGAGGCTCAGGGCAACCGTTGCCGCGCCTATGGCGTTGAACACGCTGAAAAGGCCGGGGATAGGCACATTGAATCGGGAGGTGATGTTCTTATAGTTGAAGTCGAACTGTACCCCTCTGGTGGTTATGTCTATCTCGCTGGCGGTAACGTCCGCCTTTTCCCGTATGCCGAAGGTCATAACGGGTATATCAAGCCCCTCCATCATCCTATTGGCGTAGGGATCGTCCTTGTTTATCACCGCCATCCTGCTCTGCTTGAACAGCAGCTTTTTGGCATTGAAGTAGTTTTCAAAGGTCTTATGGTAGTCAAGATGGTCCTGGGTAAGGTTTGTAAACTCCCCCACATCGTACTCTATGCCGTGTACCCGCTTCTGATCCAGCGAATGGGAGGAAACCTCCATTATCACCACGTCCACCTTCTCGTCCTTCATCTGGCGGAGTATGCGCTGGAGGTCAACGCTCTCGGGTGTGGTGCGCTCGGTATCGATGATTATGTCGCCAATCATGTTGCGTATGGTGCCTATCAGGCCAACCTTCTTGCCCATGCGCTCTGCAATGGCTTTAAGCATGTATGTGGTGCTGGTCTTGCCATTTGTACCGGTAACGCCTATCATCTGCATTTCCCTTGAAGGATAGCCATAATACGCCGCCGCCATTTCAGCCATTGCGATGCGGGTGTCTTCCACCAGTATCTGCGGAACGTCTATGTCCAGCTTCCGCTCTACCACCAGCGCAGCGGCGCCTGCATCCACAGCCTGCTGAGCGTATTTATGTCCGTCCGCGAAGGTACCCACTATACAGCAGAACACGTCGCCATTTTTCACCTTGCGTGAATTGTATATGAGTTCCTTTACCTCTACGTCACGGCCTATAAGTTCATGTCGCGTAGGTCTGGCTAATTCACTCAAAAGCATCGCATTTCCTCCACTGGCCTTGCGGCCTCAGTTCAAAATTTCTATCTTGGAAAACTCCACAAGCACTTCTGCTCCCACGGGGACTTCTTCCCCCGCAGCCGGAAACTGCCTTATTGCTGTACCGGTCTGATCCTCAGGCTCTATCCTGATCGCCAGTCCCTTGGCAGCAAGGGCGTCGTTTGCCGCGAGCCTGCCCATTCCTATTACATTTGGCACTATTGCGGTCTCGAGGCCGGTATCCTCCTGATCCACGTCCGTCGCCGCCGTATACAGCAATACGTCCGTACCGCGCTGCACCACCTCGTTGGTAGCCGGCACCTGCGCCGTTACCATATCCTCTTCATTATCCTGAAATTCAGCGTACAGCCCTGCTTCCTTGAGCAACGCCTTTGCTTCCAGTATGGTCATGCCCGTAAGGTCGGGCACGCTCACGGTATCCGCGTTTTCGGTTGGCAGATAGCCGTAGTGGCGAAGCGTCTCCTCCATTACCTGCTTTACATAAGGCGCCGCCACAGTGCTGCCGAATATTGTTCCGACCTTTGGCTCATCCACCAGTATCAGGCAGACGTATTCGGGGTCATCGGCAGGGGCGAAGCCTATGAAGGAGGCTATGAGCTTGCCGCTTGCGATCTTCCCGTCCTCATACTTCTGCGCGGTGCCGGTCTTTCCGCCCACCCGGTAACCGGGTATGGAGGCGTTTTTACCGCTGCCCTCGGATACTACGCTTTCCAGTATCTCCCTCACCTGGGCGCTGGTGCTTTCACCTATCACCCTGCGCACCATGGTAGGCTCATTTTTAAGTATCACCCTGCCGTCCTTGTTTACTATGCTGTCCACGACGTAAGGCTGCATCAGCTCGCCGCCGTTTACCGCCGCACATACCGCTGTGCAGAGCTGTATGGGCGTTACCGCAATGCTCTGGCCGAAGCCTATGCGGGCAAGGTTGTTCTCAGTGATGTATTTTTCATGGGTAACTATACCCGAGGTCTCGCCGCTGATCCCGCTTCCGGTAGAAGAACCGAACCCGAAAGCGTAGATGTAATCGTAAAAGGTGGACTTGCCCATGGATAGGGCCATCTGCATAAAAGCCGGGTTGCAGGAATTCTGCACCGCCTTTTTGAGCGTCTCATGGCCGTGGCCGCCGCTCTTCCAGCACTTTATCCTCTCGCCGTTCACCGTGTAGCTGCCGCCGCAATCGTATTCGTTGGCAGAGGTCACCTTGCCGCTGTCCAGCGCCGCCGAAAGGGTAATTATCTTGAACGTGGAGCCCGGCTCATAGGCATCCGCAACTATGCGGTTCCGGGAAAGTGCGTTCAGCGCCGCCACGTCGCTTCTGGGTGGGTCGTTGGGGTCGAAGTCCGGCTGAGTTGACATGGCTATTATCCTGCCCGTCTTGCAGCTCATTATTATGCCCTGCGCCGTCTCGGCCTTGTTGACCTCAAGGGCTTCCTTCAGGGCCTTCTCAAGGAAGGATTCCACCACGCTGTCCGTAGTGAGTTTTATATCGTAACCGTCCTCCGGATCCAATATCTCCTGAGAGCCGTAAGCTATCGCCTTATGGTTGGCGTCCGTCTCGGTTATCATTCTGCCGTTTTCGCCGGCAAGGTATTTATTGTATTTCTGCTCGAGGCCCGCCTGACCTGTGCCGTCCACCGTGGTAAATCCCAGCAGCTGGGAAAACAGGCTTCCCTCAGGGTAATATCTCTTTGAGTCTATAGCGGTGTAAACGCCGCTGCCCAGCATTCTGGACTTTATCTCGTCCACCACCTCGCGCTCCACCTGACGTTTCAGTATAACTTCTTTATAATACACGTCGTTGGAGTTCTTTTTGGTTGCCTGCTTCATCACGTATTCGCTGTCCAGATCCAATATATCCGAAAGCTCACGCACTATTCGCGGCAGGTCTTCCTGCTTGCGGCTGAGCTGATAAGGGTTGAGCAGCACCTTGTATGCCGTTCCGCTCTGGGCAAGCACTACTCCGTTAGTATCGGTTATGGTACCGCGCGCAGCGCTCAGCGAAGTATCCTGCGTCTGCTGCTCCTGAGCCATTTCAGACAGCCTCTTGCCGTCAATTATCTGTATCCAGAACAGCCTCATTATCAAAAGTATGAAAATGAACGCTATTCCACCCAAGGCAACGAACAGTCTTTTTTTGCCGGATACCGTAGGTCCTGCCATCAGCCGCCTCCAATTGTTATTGCGGCGAGCTCACACTCCCCGCGTCCATTCCATCTATTTTAACTATCTGGGACGCGGCGGGATAGCCGAGTCCTGCAGCAAGGGCAGCTTCCCGGGCTTCATCGAGGTTCACGGCAGAATTGAGCCTTACCTCAAGTCTGTCCAGCGTCCTTTTGTTCTCCTCGATTGTGTTCTTATATTGATTTACCACCGCGTACTGTTCCGTTATAGTGGCATAGCGCACCATTATGGCCAGTATCGCTATGGCGGACATCAGTATTCCGCAAGTCACAGCCAGTCTTTGCAGCGGGCTGTATCTGGGCTTTACCGCAGGCTGGGCCACGGCTTCGGCCTGTGGGGTATCTGCCTCCGCAGGCATCCTGTGAGTATACACCCGCATAGTGGACGATCTCGCGTACACGTAGTCGTTATCCAGTTTTCTCGCCGCTACTGCCATGTTATTCAGTACTCCGTCAGGTTATTCTAAAGCTTTTTTATCGCCCTGAGCTTGCTGCTCCGTGACCTCGGGTTGTATTCCAGCTCGTCCGCTCCGGGCACGATTGGTTTTTTCGTCAGTATTTCCGCCGTAGGCTTCTTGCCGCAGGTGCATATGGGCGCTTTGGGGTCGCATGTACATGGATGCTCAAATATCTTAAAGGCCTGCTTGACTATCCTGTCCTCCAGTGAATGGAAGGTTATTACTGCCATGACCCCGCCGGGGTTCAGCAGATCATGGGCTCCCCGTATGGCCTTGTCCAATTCTGCAAGCTCGCCGTTTACTTCTATTCTTATGGCCTGAAAGGTCCTTCGCGCCGGGTGAGGGCCCTCTCTGCGGTTCGCCGCAGGTATGGCGTATTTGATTATGTCCGCAAGCTTAGTGGTGCTGTTAATGGGCTCCCTTTCCCGCTCGCGCACTATGGCCGACGCCACCTTGGCAGCGTAACGTTCCTCGCCATAGTCTCTTATTATCCTTGTCAGCTCGCCATAACTGTATCCGTTTACCACATCATATGCGGAAAGGCTCGCCCTGTCGTCCATTCGCATATCCAGCGGAGCTTCCTCATGGTAGGAAAAGCCCCGCTCAGGGGTATCCAGCTGATAAGACGAAACCCCAAGATCCAGAAGTATGCCTTCCACGCCGGTGACGCCCTCATTTGCCAGCAGGCTCTTCATATCGAAGAAGTTGCCGCGTATGGCCTTGAATTTATCTCCGAAGGGCTTCAGCCTTTCGCTTGCTGCGGCTATAGCCTCGCCATCGCGGTCTATTCCGTACAGCCTGCCATCAGTTAGCCGCTTGAGTATTCCCTCGGAATGTCCTCCGCCGCCCAGCGTTCCGTCCACGAATATCCCGCCGCGCTCTGGCGCTAAAAGCTCCAGCACCTCTTTGAGCATTATGGGTATATGGTGGAATTGCGTCATATGCCAAGCCCCGCAAGATAGCTGAGAGATTCCGCCATGGACTCTTCCCCGGCGTTATCCATCCTTTCCAGCTGCTCTTCCCATTTCTCGGCGCCCCATATTTCTATGCGGCTGCCCATGCCCACCAGCATGGCGTCGGAATTTATACCGGCGTACTCCCGGAGGGAGTTTGGGATAAGTATGCGTCCCTGCTTGTCCAGCTCACATTCGCATGCATTGGCGAACAGCCTTCGCATAGCGTTCTGCGCCTTCACATCGGACACGGCGACCTTTTTGAAGCGCTCCAGTATATCGTTCCAGAGTTCTACAGGCATACCATAAAGACACCTGCTGTCAGCATTGCCCATCATGTCACGGGTAATGATGACGGTGTCTCCGAGATCGTCGCGCCATTTGGCGGGAATAAAAACCCTGCCCTTGGCGTCCACGCTATGTCCGAAAGAACTTATCAACAACGCGGAAGCCTCCTCCTCAATATATTCTCACAGATATTGAGTTAAGCTTATTATAGCAACTTCCCCACCACTTTGCAACACTTTAAACCACTTTTATGTTCTTTTAATGGCTATTTACCTTTATTTTTCGCCACGTTTTGTCGCTTGAGCAGCTTTGCAAATAGTCAAAATATATGAAAACCTCCAAAAAACAAAAAAGCGGCAAAAACCGCTCTTTTATGCTTTTACGCGTTTATTAGGCTTATATCTCCGTTATCAGCTTCGGTACAAAATCCAGATGGTCGGCAGAACACAGCGTGTATTCTATGCCGTTGCGGATGCCCTCGAACGCATTGCGGCAGGCTTTGCCGTGAAGATGGCCGTATATCACCCGCTCCACGCCGTACTTCTCGAATATCTCCGTAAAGCCGCTTGGCGCCCGTTTCTCGTTGAATGGGGGGTAATGCAGCATGACGATGATGCGGCTGCCCTGTTTTGCTCCAGATAGCGACAGTTGGAGGCGAATAACCTCCCGGTCGTATATCTTCTGGTCTGTTTCCGGATCAAAGCCAGAGCTGCCAGGACATATCCAGCCGCGAGAGCCTGCTATTGTAACAGAGCCGAGCTCTACGGTGTCGTTTTGCAGTGCGTACATGCAGCAGGGCAGCATATCCCTCACCTTCGAAATAGAGCCCCACCAATAATCATGGTTGCCTCGCATTATCACCTTTTTGCCTGGTAACGCGGCAATATACTCTATATCCAGCCTGGCCTCATCGAGCTGCATGGCCCAGCTTATATCGCCCGGTATCAGCACCGCGTCCTCATCGGACACGCGCTCACGCCAAGCAGCTGCTATGCGCTCGGCGTGGTTATCCCAGTTGGGCCCGAATATGCTCATAGGCTTATTCGAGCTGTGGGACAAATGCAGATCACCTATTGCGAAAAGCTTCATTCATCGCTCCATTGCCCTTGTAGTAGGAGACGGAAGGTTTCAGTTTTCCCCGTCCTCTTCTTTATTTTCCTCGTCCATATCGTCCATATCGTCCATATCGTCTGAGCCGAGGTTGGAATCGCCTCCCAGCTCCTTATCTATCTCTTCAAGCTCTATTTCGGGGATATCATCGTCTATGGGTACTTCCAGCTCATCAATGCCGTCCATATCGTCCACAACGGAGGATCCGGTAAGATCGTCCGCCCTCTTTTCAAGATTTTCCTGCCGGCGGGCTTCCCTCAGGCACATAGCACACAGCTCGCTGCCGCGGACGGCGGGGTTTTCGCCGCACTCTGTGCATATGGTAACTACGTCGTCAGTCTCCGCCTCGCCCTTCATATGGCGCTTGCAGACGTTGCAAAGCTGTTCATCGTCACGAATATAGTTCAGTTCGCATCTCGGACACTTTCTGAGACCCATATAACAATCCTCCAAAACGGCCTTTGATATGGTCGGTTTTATAACTTTATAAATAAGCCTTTGTCAGCTAATTTACTATTATGCTGTTACTGCTGCTCTATGTCAATACCGGCGCGCAGGTTTTTTACATCTTTTACCACCTGATCCATGCGCTGAAGCACAAGCTCCCTGCCCCAGCCATCCTCCGAGGAAAAAGCTATTGCAGCGGGAGGCGCGCCGAGCTGTTTTGCCGCTGCGTTCGCCATCTGCGCCCGCTTGCTCTTTGCTATTTTATCCGCTTTTGTGGCGATGAGCGTGAATGGCAGGTTGTAATATATTATCCATTGCAGCATAAGTTTGTCGTCCTCAGTAGGAGCGTGGCGTATATCTATGAGCATGAATATATGATCGACGCGTCCGGAGGAAAGGTAATCCTCCATCAGCTTTCCCCATTTGTCCTTTTCGGTCTTCGGGGCTCTGGCAAAGCCGTAGCCCGGCAGGTCGACAAAGTAAAACTCCCTGTTTATCTTAAAGAAGTTTATGAGCCTCGTCTTTCCCGGGTTGGACGAGGTTTTGGCGAGCTTTTTGTTGTTGCAGAGGGAATTGATCAGGCTGGATTTGCCCACATTTGACTTGCCCACTATGGCTATCTCGGCAGCAATCCTCTCGGGATAAGGGCTGCCAAGTCCCGCGCTGGTAACGAACTCTGCCTGCTTTATGGCAAACTCCATTTTTCTCTCCTTTCCTTTTGCATAGAGAATTGTATCAGCACTGCCACAGATACGCAACAACATTTTTTAGTTAATCCATATTTTCTGCAAAGGCGAAAGTTAAAGGGAGAGCAAGAGCCCTCCCTT
>UMCE01041313.1_pt1 | contig 16809 bp, 15 predicted proteins | sample 1964191 | NCBI WGS metagenome assembly UMCE01 (sample SAMEA4835964, study PRJEB28245) | human gut metagenome | biome: gut microbiome; material: fecal sample | place: Denmark | collected 2008
CATACCGGGTAACTCCCTATTTGAAACCCAAGTTTTTTCTTCTTTCAGCAGGGATAATCATTTGTCTTGTGTCGCTTGTGTTGAATGTACGTTTTATACAAAGAATGCAGCGGTTACAGGACAACGATATAAAATACCGCTATATCCTGATGAAAGGAAAGGCAGACGGCAGCAGCCTTGATTTGCTGGAAACGAAGTTCAGCCGGGAACGGGACAACGCTTTCATCCGAAGCCTGACCGATTCGGTGAAAGGCTTTGAATACCGCAGCAGGAAACAGGCGGAAGCGTTGGAACGGGCAAGGCTGTTGAACGAGCAAGCCGAGCAGCTAAAGGAGGAAGCCGACAAATTAGGCAAGCCATAAAACAAAAGCAAAGCCGGAGCAGAACCGCCCCGGCTTTCTAATTCACTTCTTTTTCTTCGTGCAGTGTTCTTTCTCGAACTGGCGCAACGTGGTAACGCTGAACCGCTCCTTGATGAACTCCCGGACATCGGAAGCCTTATAGTACACTTTTCCGCTGATTGTGAAATACGGCAGCGCACCGATAGCCCGGTAGCGTTGCAGGGTCTTGATACTCACCTTGAAGAGCAGGCACAAGTCCTGATTATCCAGCAGGTTGTCATCTTCGGGCAGCACCCTGTCGGCATTGCGCAGTACCCGTACATCCTTGCAGAGTTCTTCCAATTTGGCGTACAGCTTCTGCATCCATACGCTGAAATCGTCATTGTCTATATACATGATTGCTTCATTTTTCTGATTATACATTATGGTCTGTCAATCGATTGATGAAGCAAAGTTCAGAAAACGGACGCAAAGAAATTACGGGGGAGCTAATGGAATCCCCTATAAATAAATCGTAAGCCGTTGGTTATCTGTACCCTTTCTTGTCATGTTCCTTGCGAATAAGCTCTGCCAGTCCATTAAGAAACTCTGTCAGCTTGCCCGGCTTTCGTTTTATCACGTCCTCATGCTTTTGGTAACAATCACCTATCTTGATATTGAAAAGCCATTCAAAGGCTTTCGTCAAGTCCACTAAATAAACAGGCTTGCCATTTTGATACACAATCTTTTGGGAAAGGAACAGCCCGCTAACTATTTCCATGATATTGATAAGAGTGGTTCTGTCAGCGAGATATAGAGGGGAAAGGGCTTGTTTGTTGGTGCGTTGCTGCAACTGTTCCGGGTACTTGATACGCCATTCGATTAGGCGTATTTCGGTATTCAGTAACCCTATCGCTTCATCAATTAGATGCAAATAGGATATTTTTTTCCTGCTCAAACCATACACGGTATGATTTAAGACGATACAAACCAAAAGAGAAATAGCGGAGTAAAATGCTATAATCTTGTTCTGTGATACTGAAATCGGCTACATGGGTCGCCAATTCTTCGATAGCTTCTGCAAATTCAGATGCAGACACTTTACGTTGTGAGCATTCCGACAATAAGCGGAAAAATCTTTGGTCGAATATTTTTTTCATTTAGTCGATTAAAAATACTATTTGACAGCAATCAAATAGAAATGTTATTGATAATATTTTTAACTTCATATTTTAAAGAATCTGGTCTTATTATAGTTGCACTATCTGCAAAAGACAGATACCAATGTGCAAACTTACTGATTGAAAATGTTAGAAAATGAAGCTCAAACATATCCCCTATCTCTTTCTCAGATGTTAATCCGTAATAATATTTATCATCATTCATTATGGAGGTTTTATTCTTTTCTATTCTTATAACGATTTCATGTAATTTTTCTTTATCATAAAACTCGCGTATGAATTTTTCCAAAGGAGGATGTTCCCGTGATTGTAATTCATTAAGAATGTGCATTTTTTGAATTCTATCTATCCGAAATGTAAGATAGATTTCTTTGGGAAGATAAAAGCCTATTAGATACCAGTTAGTTCTCGAAAAGAAAATTCCAACAGCTTCAATCTTTCGTTCTGAAACACTTAACGCATTACTTCCCAAATAAGATATTTCAATAATTCTTTTTTGGTATATACTTTGTAAAATAAGTAAAAGAATATCAGGTTTATAGGTAGATGATTTATAAGTATCCAATACAGACATGCACTTTTCCATTGTTTCTAACATATTTTTGTCTGCAAAACGCATGACAGACCTAATCTTTTCTATTCCAGACTTATAATGTTCGTTGCTATTTGAATCAGTTAGTTCATGTACTAATTTCTCTGCAATCAAAAAGGACAAAGCCTCTTTTTGAGTAAACATTAGAGGAGATAATTTGAATCCTTCTGCAAGTGAATAACCAATACCGGGATTTCCTATGATAGGAATGCCTGCCTCTTCCAATGTTCTTATATCTCGATATACAGTGCGAATGCTTATATTAAAACGTTCTGAAATTTGCTGTGCTTTCACTAACGAGTACGATTGTAACTGAATCAATATAGCAGAAATACGGTCTATTCTATTCATTTTGCATCTTTAATTTGAATATTTGAATCTTCAATAATAACAGCTTGTTTATTACTTATAGGAATAAGCTGCAACTTCTCATTATATAGTTGAACTATCTTTTCACCTTTTTTCTTGAATGGAAAATTTCCATAATGGGGAATCGTATAAAAATCGACCAAATCTAAAGAAGTACAGTCTTTCAATTCAGGAGCCTTTTCTATTGGATCAAAATTCACACTTCTCATATATTCTGCATCGGGAGAGGCTATTATTGCTCCGGCAGATTCCCCAATATACAGTTTACCCAATTTCACTTGTTTAGATATAATTTTATCAACACCTTTTCTTTTTAACTCTTGCAAAAGGAAAAATGTATTTCCACCTGTTATGTAGATATAATCGCATTTATGTAATATAGAAGATATTTCCTCTTTGGGCAGTTGGGTAATCTCGACTTCTTCAACAATCATTCCTGCTTCTTCTAAAGCCTTTTTCCCCTTTTTTACATAGAATCGTATTGGTTCTGTAAGGCTTGCAGTTGGTATAAAAGCTATAATTTTCCCTTGCAAATCTTCTTTGGCACAATCGACAAATAGATTAGCAACATCAGCAAATGATGAGCATAAAAATAATCTTTTCATATTCTATAATATTAAGTTGAATACTTTTTGATACAAAGATAGCGTCTTCTATGACAGCCCTATGTCAGTAAGTCTAATATTGAAGAGTTTTTTTCATCAAAACAATCCATTATTGAAATTTACCCTATTTGTAATGTGGCTGCACGTTTCGAAACCAGTGGGGTTTATGTAGTTATACATATTACTCGATAAAAATACTCCTTTACGATTCAATCTATTGGGAAAATTGATACCTGACATTTCGACTAAAGTTCTTTCTATATACTTCATGGATATTGAAAACCTTCCGTCACATAGCCTGCAATTCTTCTTAATGATACAGAGAAAAATCCTCAAAACAACTCCTAAAAGAATACTGAACAAAATTCAAACAGACTTTTAGCAGTAAATACAAAAAAAGTTCTTGGAAATATTGATAATTCCAAATAAATATCTACCTTTGCACGCAGAAATCGAACCTAAGACACAAACTTGTGTTGAACGGTGCAAAGTTGTGAAAACCTTATTCAAGGGACTAACATCGTAATAAAGATATAACTTATTGAGAAATAGTGCTATACAAGCCGACTTTCGGTTGCTGGTGGCACCACTATCGATTCGGTAATTTCTCGGAACCCGTTGAAATTCAGTCATTTCAATGGGTTTTCTTTTATACTCCAATACGCAAATTCTAGCCGATTCGAGTATCTGGAAATGTCCCATTCGGTGGCTTTTTCAGAGTCCCTTTAAAAAACCACCGATTGCACTATATTTCACTCATTTACAATAATTTGCGCCAATCATTTTTAGGAGCAAAAACATACTTTTGCATACCTGCTTGAATGTAATGGAAACAGCGAAAAAAGAAAAGCAAAAAAGATTCTTCCTTTACTGACAAATATAAGATGAAGGAAAACAAAGAGAATCTTAAAACTAAAAAAAACGGTGGTTTTTCAGACCATGTCTACCAAAAAGCCACCGATTTTAACTTTTTTACCGACTTCCAACTCATCTTTCAAGTTGACAGAATAACTAATTGTATTTACCAACTTAAAGAAAAAAGGTTATGAAACAAGGAACAATGAAGATTCTGTTTTTCGTTCTCAAAACGAAATTATTAAAAAATGGTGAAGCACCTATTCTAATGAGGATCACAATTAACGGTCAATACGAAGAAACACGAATCCAAAGAAGCGTTCCTCTCAAACTGTGGAACGCAGCCAAAGGATGTAGTAAAGGAAAAGACCGGGCTTCCAATGAACTCAACAGTTATTTATCTGAATTAGCCACGCGAGCATTGGAAAAGTATAAGGAACTTATACTGGAGCAGGCAATATCCACTCCCTCCTTAATATTAAAACGTGTATTCGGTAAGGATACGGAAATGCGTACCCTGCTTGGAGCAATACGACAAGAAATCAAGGAGATGGAGAAAGTTGTGAATATTGACTATGCACCAGTGACCATCAACCGTTACAAAAATGTACTGAAAAAACTCGAAAATTCCATTCCTACATTTTATGACAAAGAAGATATTACTTTCCATGAACTCACTCCGGAATTCATAAAAGCCTTTGACCTTCATTTAAAAACAGAAGTCGGTTTATGCCGCAACACTATTGTACGATATATGAAATGTTTCAAGAAAATCACAAATATGGCACTGGCAAAAGGTTAGATGAAGAAAGATGCGTTTTATGGATACAAAATGGAACAGGATGAAACAGCTCCTGTATTCCTCACATATGACGAATTACAGACCGTTATGAATAAGGAATTCACTATACCCCGACTGGCACTGGTACGGGATATTTTCATTTTCGCCTGTTTCACCGGTCTGGCATTTGTCGATGTGTCCACGCTCAAAAAAGAAGATATGGTGCAAGATAATAATGGAGACTGGTGGATCAGAAAAGGAAGAATCAAACTGATGCATCGGCGTAAAGCATCTTCAATCTGTAACATACCTCTACTTCCCGTTCCGCTTGCCATACTAAAAAAGTATGAAAATAATCCTGTCTGTATCAAAAAAGGATATTGTCTCCCAGTTCCCTGCAATCAGAAAATGAACAGCTATCTCAAAGAAATAGCAGATTTCTGCGGGATTAAAAAAAATATCACCACTCATGTCGCCCGGCATACATTCGGGACTACCATTACGCTCGCTAACAATGTACCCCTACAAGATGTATCGGTTATGCTTGGGCATGCTTCCACACGAATGACGCAACATTACGCACGAGTAATGAATGCAAGCCTAAAGAAATCCATGATTCATGTTAAGGAGCAATTGACACAATAAATTAACGTGAGTTCGACAAATTCAAAATAAGGCAAGCTGTATATCAATTGTTCTCGTAACATTGATACACGGCTTCTTTGGAAAACAGCAGTATGCTGCGATTGCACCCAAGAGGTTGACAATGAAATTATCAAAGGTTCTATGTCTTGAATGTTCCACTTGTGATATATTCCTGAGTTCGTCATTAACGGTTTCTATAATGGTTCGTTTCCTAAGAAGGAGTTTGTCTGAAAGTGACATCAACGTTCCTTTCATATTGCTTTTTAACTTGGTTATAAGCTGTATGCCATTGACAAACAATCTTTGAAAGAGGTTCTTGCATACCCGTAAAGGAGTACTGTCAACGAAACTGATGCCTGTACATTTGCCTAAAAGTATCTTTTTGATAAACAAAGCCAACGGGATGGCCACCTCTTTTCCAATTCCACAAAGCGGTTATAAGAGACAGCCTTTGAAAAAAGGTGGCGCATATACATGCAGACCTTTTCTTGATAGAAATGAGGCTGTCTCAAAATAGAAAAATGAGGCAGCCTTACTTATAATCTGTAAGTTGAAGTATAAGAATCCCCTTATTTTAGCCTTATTTCCTTATAAGAAAGGGCAAAATAAGGAGATTTTTTCTAAAGAGATTTCAATCTATAAGTTTTTCGTTCTTGAAATTCTATTTTGAGACAGCCTCTTTCTATTTACACAATCAGATGGATAGTCCCATCCCGATATTAGGACATCATCTTCATATGCCATCGTATTTTTTTAAGACATTTATTGAATATCCCTATATTGATATAATAATCAACAACTTATAAAGTCATTTCTGTGATAATCTACGATAATTCGCGTTAATCTTGTGTTTTATTATTCATTATAAACCCATACACATTACCGGCAAAATCTGTTACATACAAAGCGTTTCCCGCAATAGATACTGTAGAAAATATGGGTACACCGGTTTGGTATTTCCACAGCAGTTTGCCATTTATACGGTTCAATGCATACAGTATTCCGTCAGAAGCCCCAAAGAAAATAGTATCTCCAACCAACACTGGACTAGTCTCTACAGTTGAAGATGATGGTTTAGAATAAGGAGATGTATAAATCAAAGCGGGGTTTGTTTTAAAATTCCATTTCTCTTCTAAGGTCTGCTTATCTAAAGCTATGACTCCATTAGTAGCTGTTCCAAATATTATCTCGGATCCAGTGACTAAAGGAGTTGAATTCACATTGACCGAACAATTCAATTTTTTACGTACTATAATCTCACCGTTCTTTGAATTCAAGATAAAAAAGGAACGGGAAGAAAGAAGATAGAGATTCTCTCCTTCCCAAGCAACAGAGGCCGAACGATATTTTAATTCTGCATCTTTATTCTCCCACAACAACTCACCATTAACAGCATTATTGGCATACAACCCCTTCCAGTTTGCATGCCCAATCAGAATACTATGTCCAAGAGAAAGTGTTGCCACGCATCCTTCCCCCCTGCTCCAAGCTCCATTCTTCCAAATAAGTTCCCCCGTAGCTGCTTTCAAGGCACATAATGATTTTCCTGTACCGGCATATACTATATCCAAAACAGCAACCAAACCGTCATTCAAAGGAGGAAGTACACCGATATTTAAATCTTTTTCCCAAACCAATGTCCCAGTTTCTGCTTGAATCGCATATAGGTAACCATGTACATCTTGGGCAAAGACCAGTCCATCAGCAATCGCAATACTACTGCGTACAGAGCCACGAAGTGAATACCGCCAACAGACTGTTCCATTTTGCGCATCCATACACACTACAGCCGCTTTCCCCGATTCATTATCATCGACCGATGCCGTAAATAGACGTTTCCGATATACCAAAGGAGCAGACATAAAAATAGAAGCGCCTACATTTTTAATCCATGACAACCGCAAAGGCAATTGTTTCCTTTCAGGCTTTTCATAAAAAAACGAACGCCTGCATCGCCTTACCTCTCCATTATTGAAAAATGCCTCCACTATTACAGTAAGCTGCCGATGTTCCCATTGAGAAAGCAAAGGAATTTCCGCATACCAATTGAAATCACTCTGACGTTTCAAAAGATTGGAGGAAAGAACTTTTTTACCTTCCGATTCACACCAATAACGCATGGTTCGTATTGGGGAAACCGTAGAGTAGGCATTGACGGACAAAGGAATCTTTCCGGAAGGAAGTGTTGGCAGCTGTCCATTCTCCAACGAAACAATATGTAATGAAGGAGACAGATAACTGTATCGGAACTCGGACGCCACGTTTCCCTCTGTATCAACAGTCAGTACACGAAAAGCAGAAGGTGCATGGTCAATACCACCACAAGCAGGCGTAGAGGTACAGATAGTATACACCCCTGTCACTTTATGCTTATGCACATGATTTACGTGCCAGTGACCGTACAACCAAGCTTTCAATCCCATAGCCGGTAAATCTATATACTCCGTATCACTCATACCATATTTAAAAGCTACCGTATCTTCCGGCAGGCTATGATTGAAAACAATGATCGACTTCTCCTTGCCTACATAAGCAAGATCATTTTTCATCCAGCGATATACATCTTCCTTAGTATACTCCGGTAAATAATCTCCATGAAGCATAGGTGTCATTATGTAATGTGTATTCCCCACATCAAATGAATAGAATACCGGTCCGTAGAGTTTCTCGAAAAGTTCTTCCCCATAAGCACCTTTCACCAAGTCATGATTGCCTATTCCATAAAAGATTTGCGTGTCTTCCATCAAAGCGGTATTCAGCAAGCCTATATGACTGTTCAGTCCCGATTCATAACAAATATCCCCTGTATGCACGATAAAAGCTATTTTCTCATTGGCCGAATAGTCACGGAGATTATCCACCCACGCTTGATTCCCTTCTTTTCCACGTATTTCTGTATCAGAGATATGTATAAACCGGTGACTACCGTCAGCTTGAATTCCTCCATAACAAGGATATACCGGAAAATCGTATTCCGTACGACCGTTCTCTATCCGGTAATAGTAGGCATTATCAGTCTTATATCCGGAAGGAGTAGTAATAAACAATGCATACGGGAATGTCCGGGCAATTGATATGCGCCATTTGAATCTGTCTGTACCACATTTAACCCATCGGAAACAGAGACCCGATGCAATCGTTTTTCACCTTCATCGAGGAGACCATTTCTGTTCTCATCAACGAAAACCTTTCCTGTATATTGAGCCATAGCTTGTAAAGTCATACTACCCAGCAAACCAATAGCCATACAGTATTTCATGTATCTACTCACCTTTAGCCATTTGAATACTGACATCAGTCTGCCCCTCTACTTCTATTGTTTTATCGGCAAATCCTTTTTTCGAGAAAATAAGTCTGCCATTATCTTTCACCTTGATAGTATATGTGCCCCGATAGTCAGTCAACGCACTTTCACCGGATTCTTCGGACTGGACTTTCACTCTGGCAAGCGGAGTTGCCTGTATATCACGGACAGTTCCTTTTACTTGAATCACTTTTCCATCTGTCCGTGATTTGAAAGAAGTACCGGACACCGTCTGTCCTCCCTTTCCGGAAGAACCGATATACACCGGAAGGTTGAAATAAATCCGGTCGGAAGAAGTACCTACCTGTAATTCAAATTTGCCCGATTCGAGATAACGATTGCCCAAATCATCTGTCAGATAAAATTCATGAACAGGAATCATTATAGTCGTTTCCCGTGTCTGTCCGGGAAGTAAATCTACTTTTCTGAAACCTTTCAACTGCTTCACCGGTGTCATCACCGAGCTGACCACATCTCGCATATATACCTGTATCACCTCTTTCCCGGTTCTTTTCCCCGTATTTTTCAATTGAACAGTCACACAAACGGTATCATTAGCCTGATAGAGTTCCTTATCTGTAACAGCTTTCAGATATTCAAATTGAGTATAGCTCAATCCATATCCAAATGCCCATAGCGGGGAACTATTTGAGAAAACATAATCTCTTCCCGGCTTTTCATAAGTTCCCGGCTCTTTATAATATCCTTTATCCGTAGGCAAATAGTTATAATAGACAGGGAGATGCCCCGTACTTTGCGGAAATGAAAAAGTCAGTTTTCCGGAAGGGTTCACATTGCCAAACAAAATATCCGCAATAGAGTTTCCTTCCTGTTCGCCAGCATACCATTGCGCCAATATCGCCGGAATATTCTCTTTCACCCAAGGTATGGCAAAAGGCTTTCCTGCCACCAATATAACAACCACCGGCTTTCCCACAGCAAAAACCTCACGTATTAATTGTTCTTGTGCACCGGTCAAAGAGATATCACTCAAATCGATTCCTTCTCCGCTAGTAGACGGCTCTTGAGTATGACGTACGAACGCTGTACTCGAACTCCCCACAAATATCAAAGCAACATCACTATGACGGGCAGCACCCACAGCCTCCGCTATCCCCGAAGTATCCAAAGAAGCCAAAGAACATCCTTTAGCATAGTTGATTTTCACCCTATCACCCAACAAGTTTTTGATTCCTTGAAGCGGTGTCACTCCATCTTCTTTCTTTTTACTCCAGGTATAATCTCCAAATTGTACATTATCCGCATTAGGACCAATCACCGCTACTGACTTCAAATTTCGAACATTCAGCGGCAACAACTGTCCATCGTTCTTCAGCAATACGGTCGATTCGTCTGCAATCCTACGTGAAAGTTTCACACTTTCTTTCGAACGGAGAGGAAGCCGATAGACTGCTTGTTCCTGATAGGGATCTTCAAATAACCCCAATTCAAATTTAGCACGAAGCACTCGTCTCACGGCCTGATCGATATAGCTGATATCAAACTCTCCATTCCGTATTTTATCAGCCAGCACTGCATAGCAAGAGCTGGAAGCCTCCACGTCCATTCCGGCGGTCAAAACCTGCCGGGCCGCTTCGAAATCATCCACCGCCGTCTTATGGAAAGTCTTCAGCATACTGACAACTCCCCAATCCGAATAAACATATCCCCGGAAACCAAATCTATTGCGCAAAATATCCGTCAGCATAAAACGAGAAGCAGAATTAGGAATTCTATTCCAAGAATTATAACTGGACATGACAGCCATAATTTCAGTTTCAGCAAGCACAGCCTCAAATGGTTTCAAATAAATATCAAATAAATCACGTACACCACACTCCACCGAAGCCAGATTCAATCCACCCAAAGGATTACCATGCGGACCGTAATGCTTCAACATCGGAGAAATTCCATGTTCCATATATCCTTTTACCTCAGCAACCGCCATCTTTGAACAAAGAAAAGGATCTTCACCAAAAGACTCTTCTACACGTCCCCAACGTAAATCACGTACAACATCAATACAAGGTGCCAACACTTGCTTCACTCCCATCGTATTCAGTTCGCCTGCAATATGTTTAGTCTTTTCGTAAGCCAGTTCTGGATTGAAAGTACTCCCCATCGCGATATTCTGAGGGTAGATAGTTGTTCCCTCATGCACCACTCCATGCAAAGATTCGGCAACCGGAAATCCGGGAATACCCAGACGTGTTTTTTCTACCATATAGGTTTGTATCTCACGGAAAGTCTTACGACAGCTTGCAGCCGTCAATGGAAAACCTTCAAAGAACCCATATCCTATTCCACCGCACATCTTATCCAACTTCTCTTGATTCAGGATCTGTCCATCGAACACATCCCACGAATGCAAATGACGAATCTGAGCTATCTTTTCTTCCAGTGTCATCCGGCCCAGCAAGTCATTCACTCTTAGTTCTGTAGGAAGAAGTGGATTCTTATAAGAAAATGATTGCTGTGCGTTAACTGTAAGTATACAGCCCGACATCGCCACTAGTACGAGGCCTATATATTTCTTCATATTCTCTTATTTTGGTTAATCTATTTATCTAAGTTTAAACTTTACACTACTACGAATATCGGCTGAGGAGGCTCCTATTAAAGCTCGAAATTCTCCCGGTTCCACCACCCATTCGTGTTTCTCATCGTCATAATATTCAGTGCATAATGTTTCACACATACAGCTACTCCGTTTTTCTGTACACCTTTTATGTAAGGTACTACCATACGGGATGCCCCAAATGGGTCTTCTCCCATATATTCGAAATTCCGGCCGTTCAGCGGGCTACGATAGATATTAACTCCCGGCCCCAATAGGACATTCTTATTGCGGTAGCGTGCTTCTTCTCCAATATTGCTTCCATATATATAAGATAATTCGGGATTCCACGTAGCCGCCAAACAGGTTAATGCCGGAAAGGCAATACAAGAATCATTCGTCCACTTAGCTATATTCCATTGATCCCAAAGCAGTTCTTCACGTACATCGTGTGGACCATCAGACATCCAGTTTTCAGGAATCCCTAAACGAAGAACACCGGGAGAACTGAACTTAGATTGGGCATGGGTCATTACCGCTTTTTCTTCCAAAATCATGCGTGCCAAAGCATTCTTCCACACGCTTCTCTATAGGTTGATTATTATCCAAATAAATGGGAACCTCTTGCTGCTGTGCAAAACTACATATCGTCCAAAGACCCACTGCTCCTAATATCCATACTTTCATTATATATTACTCAAACTTGGGTTTATGCTCCTTGGGGTAGCTGAAGGTATTATTCATTACCCAGCGACCCTTATAGATTTTAGCGCCGTAGATGTTAAATAGTTTCTTACCTTTCTCGTTTATCAGACCATCAGACCACCACTCGGTAGTAGGATACAACATCAGTACCCCGTCGGCACTGTTACACACACTCTTCACAGCGTAAAGCGGGTAAATCAATTCAGTTTTGTTATTCTTTATATCATATTGCCACACATTCTCAATACTCTCTCAAATACAAGAATATTCAACAAAAGACTATTCTAAAGGAGTAATATTTGACATAGTTTTATTACATCACCCAAAGTTGTCTTAAAAACTTGCTTCATACTAAACAAAGAAAATTCTTTCAAGCAAGGATATCTATAAATATCATATTCCATTTAAATTCCCTTTGTTAAATTTCCAGTTTTTTTCAATCAATCTCTTGCAACGTTGGTGCCACAGCTTCATTCGCTTTAACAGCTTTATGGTTATAATCAGTATGTTTACTTACCCTTCTACACCTATGATTTGAATATAAACAGCATAGAAACTTTCCTTTATCAGTTCGAATAACTAATTGGCGTAATTTTGATATTCATTCGTTACCTCTTCTGGAACATTATACTGTATATATCTTCAATTCTTGTCAGGTACCCAAAAATGTCCTTTCAATACCATATCAATAACTACATATTCACCAAACATAGCAGCACACACAATGATTACCACCAACTATCGAATTTACCAAACGACTAGAGTCGTATTTCTTAATCCACGCAGCTATCTCCACAGTCTTGAGATAAAACAAATAGTACATTAAGATAATCGGAATGAAAAACCGGTATGCCAAGAAATGTGTATTCCAGCTATCCTTCCGTATTCTTTTTCCATTTTAAATCGCTATATATCGTGACCAAAAGGTAATAGCAACCTAACCTTTATACAAAATTCATCTTGAAATACTCCCCTACAACTATTTTATTTCATTAGTACATGCTTGGCATAATTTACACTTTCCCGTTTATAAAATCCAACAAGACTGCTCAAACGCTTCAAGAATTCCTGATAGTCTTTCTCCTCCGGCATCATCCATTGCACCTCTGCTAAAGCTGCTATTCGCGGAACCATCATGTATTCTACATGTTCAGGAGTGGCAATATACTCTGTCCACACATTCGCCTGCACACCAAGAATATACTTTTTTTCCTCCTTTTCCAACTCTGTTGCCACCGGCTCAAAACCATATACCTTTTCAACAGTCACTCCGCTGCCCATCGCCAGTGGTTCCTGCGCCTTGTCGTCAGACTGATAATAATCAAAGTACATATAATCATTCGGCGTCATAATCACATCATGTTTCAACTTTGCAGCTTTGATACCTCCCCGTATCCCACGCCATGACATCACCGTAGCATTCGGCGCCACATCACCTTCCAAGATCTCATCCCAGCCAATAATCTGTCGTCCCCTTTCATTGAGATATCGTTCGATACGCTTCATACAATAACTCTGTAACCGGTCTTCGGTAGAATGTTTTCTATCAGTTCTCAAGCCCTCTTTCTTCGCCAATCCCTGACATTTCGGACACATCTCCCAACGAGTTCGGGGAGCTTCATCCCCACCGATATGTATGTACTTGGACGGAAAAAGTTCTATCACCTCTGACAATACACCTTCTAGAAATTCATACGTCTTTTCATTTCCTAAGCAAAGAACATCCGGAAAGACTCCCCAATGACATGCCACTTCATAAGGACCTCCCGTACAACCCAGTTCCGGATAGGCTGCCAGTGCAGCCAACATGTGTCCCGGCAAATCAATCTCGGGGATAACTGTAACATATCGCTCCTGCGCATACTTCACGATCTCCCTTATCTCATCCTGCGTATAAAAACCGCCATAAGGTTTTCCGTCAAACTCTGTCCGGCTAGCGCCAATTCCCGTCTCTTTACGTATAGAACCTATCTCCGTCAACCGGGGATATTTCTTTATTTCAATTCTCCATCCCTGATCTTCCGTCAGATGCCAATGAAAATAATTCATATTGTGCATAGCAAGTAAATCAATATACCGCTTCACAAAGTCGACCGAGAAAAAATGACGTCCCACATCCAGCATCATTCCCCGATAAGCAAATCGGGGAGCGTCTTTAATGACAGCTGCAGGCAAAATGATATCTGAACCATAAGCTATAGCAGGAACAGACTTGCGCAACGTCTGCAAACCATAGAAAACCCCATTGGCAGCCTGCCCTTTTATCGTCACCCTGTCCGGTAGCACAGTCAGTTCATATCCTTCCGGGTTGTCAATCGAAGCATCCAGCCCTAACATAATCACATTCTCGTCATTCCCACCTTGCCCGGGTTCCACTTTCAACCGCCTTCCTGTTGTTTCTTCAATGTATCCGGCAAGGAATTGTGCATTCCTTTCTAAAAGAACATTATCTTCAGGATAAAGAATCCGGGTATCTTTCTCAACAACAAAAGAATTCCCATCTACCATTACTATTTCATGTGGTAAAGGTATTACATTCCTATAGTCCGCCTCCACTCTTTCCGAAATATCGCACGCGGCTATAACAACGAATATCACGCTTATTGTAATCAGTTTCTTCATATCGTTTCTGCTTAGTCGATATTGGGAGTATCCCAGATTTTGTCTTTCTCGCAGTCTATATACAGTATTTCACTGCCACACTTCATGCGGAAACGTCCTTGCTCCAACCGCCATTTCCTATCCTGACCGACAAAAGCCAGATCGCTTCCTTTCAACTTCATAACAACTTTCTTAGTTTCACCCGGTTGTAATTCAACTTTCTCAAAATAACGAAGACGGATCACATCTGGTGAAACACTAGCTGCCAAATCACTGGAATACAACAGGACCGTTTCCTTACCTGCCCTTTCTCCCACGTTCTTTACATCCACTTCAAATATCAGTTCATCATCCGCATTGAAAGTCGTACGATTCACTTTAAAATTACTATACTCATAGGACGTATAACTTAATCCATGTCCAAAGGGCCATTGAATATCCATAACCGCATCATAATTATACTCCCCTTCCATAGTTCCCATCTGTTCACACGGCTTATAATCATACGTAGCAAGCGAATTGATGAATTTCGGATAGGTAAAAGGCAATTTACCGCTAAAGTTCGCATCTCCGGCAATCAAGTCAGCCAACGCATCTCCACCGTAATTTCCCGGCAACATAATATGAACCACCGCTTTTGCCAAAGGTTCTATCTCATGGATTATACGCGGCCGTCCTTCGTTCAGAACCAATATTACCGGCTTTCCTGTTGCCGCAAGTGCTCTCACCAACTCTTTCTGATTGGAAGAAAGATTCAAGTCATTCAGATTTCCCGGAGTCTCACAATACGTATTCTCTCCTATACAAGCTATTATCACATCCGCCCTACCGGCAGCAGTAACTGCCTTTCCTATTTCCGGACGATTTTCTTTCCACCAGTTATCATTAGGATCAGCAACATACGTCACTCCCGGTTCATAGATAATATTTTCCGTACCAAACTTGTTGCATAATGCTTCATAGATAGTATTATAAGCCTGCGCAAATTCATCCGCCAACTCTCCCTGCCAACTGTAAGACCATCCTCCGTTGAGACAACGCATAGCATTGGCGTTCGGACCTGCCAACAATATCTTCGTTCCCTTACGTAAAGGCAAAAGTTCTCCTTCATTTTTCAACAAGACCTCCGATTCCCTAGCAGCTTGCAATGCCACTTCTGCAAACTCCCGACTTCCAAACTTGTCATATTTCCGAATATCCCAGTATGGATTCTCAAACAATCCCAAGCGGAATTTCAAACGTAATACACGTCGTACGGCATCGTCAATACGTTCCATTGAAACAGCCCCTTCCTCAACCAGTTCTTTCAAGTCGATACAAAACTGTCCCTCCGAAGGAATCATTGCCATATCAATACCCGCATTGACAGCCAGCCTGACGGCATCTTTCTTGCTGCTTGCAATATGGTCGCGAAAATACAGATTATTAATATCATTCCAATCGGTCACAATCATTCCATCCCAGTTCAAGTCCTCCTTCAACCATCCGGTCAATAACTCTTTATTGGCATGAAACGCCACCCCGCTATTATTGGCGGAATTGACCATCAGCGACAAGGCACCCGCACGAATCGCCGCCTTGAAAGGAGCAAAGTATTTCTCACGCATGTCAATATCGGTAATAGAAGAAGGAGTACGGTCTTTACCGGAGACTGGAACCCCATATCCCATAAAATGCTTGATACAGGATGAAATATGATATTCATCCACCTTATTCGGATTATCCCCCTGCAAACCACGTACAGCCTGTACAGCCATTTGTGCATTCACATAGGTATCTTCCCCGAAACTTTCCCACATACGCGGCCAACGAGGATCGCGCCCGAGATCCATTACAGGAGCAAATGTCCACGGTACACAACAAGCGCGAGTCTCGTAAGCCGTAATCTCCGCACAACGCCTGGCCAGTTCCCTGTTGAAAGTAGCCGCCATATTGATACCTTGAGGAAAATAAGTAGCGTCTTGCGTATATGAAGCCCCGTGAATTTGATCCAAACCATAAATGCATGGAATCCCGATTTCTTCCAAAGATTTCTTTTGAATCTGTGTGATCACTTCTGCAAACACTTCCTTTTTCTGGCTGACTCCGAAAGGAATATTCAGTAACGAACCTACCTTATATTTGCCAATCACCGTATCCAGTAACGCCTCGCTCAATTTATTATTGTTTTTATCCGTCACTACCCCAATGGTCAGTTCGCACATCTGGCCAATCTTCTCTTCAAGAGTCATGCCTTTCAGCAGTTTCTCTATTTTTCCTTCTATTTCCGGATCTGACGGAATGGCAGGAACCGG
>UMCE01013622.1_pt1 | contig 16467 bp, 14 predicted proteins | sample 1964191 | NCBI WGS metagenome assembly UMCE01 (sample SAMEA4835964, study PRJEB28245) | human gut metagenome | biome: gut microbiome; material: fecal sample | place: Denmark | collected 2008
GGCGCCCACGATGTTGTGGACCTCGTCAATCACCAGGATGATGTTGCCCAGCTTGCGGATCTCCTCGATGAGGCCCTTCATGCGGCTTTCAAACTGGCCCCGGAACTGGGTGCCCGCCACCAGCGCCGTCAGGTCCAGCAGGTACACCTGCTTATCCCGCAGCTTGAAGGGCACGTCCCCGGCGGCGATGCGCTGGGCCAGCCCCTCGGCAATGGCGGTTTTGCCCACGCCGGGCTCGCCGATGAGGCAGGGGTTGTTCTTCTGGCGGCGGTTCAGAATCTGCACCACCCGCTGAATCTCCTCCTCCCGGCCGATGACCGCGTCCAGCTTGCCGTCCCGGGCCCGCTGGCTGAGATTGATGCAGTAGCTGTCCAGGTACTTGTGCTTTTTATCGGCCTTGCGGCCCTTGGGGGCCTCCTCCCGGCCGGAGGGGGCGTCGGACTTCTCCGCCGGGGGATTGCTGCCGCCGAACAGGCGGTTCAGGAAGGGGAAGGTGGCGGTCTTGCCGCTTTCGCCGTCGTCCTCGTCGTCCTCATCCTGGGGGGCAGGCATGTCGCTGAGCTCCTCGGCCCCGCCGAAGGCCTGCATCATCTCGTTGTTGATGTTCTCCAGGTCCTCCGGAGAGATGCCCATTCGCTTCATCATCTCCTCCACCTGGGGCAGGCCCAGCTGGGCGGCGCATTTCAGGCACAGGCCCTCGTTGACCATCTCGCCCTTTTCATTCTGCCGGGAAATAAAGACCACGGCCACATTTTTCTTACATTTGGAACAAAGAGTCGGTTGCATGGTTTCCCTCCGTTATCTGGGTAAATTGTTCACAGCGCCGCCAGAAGGCCCAGCGGCGTCTGGGTTGCAAAGAATTTCAGCAGTGTGGTGCTGTCAATCAGTTCAGGGGTCAGAAGCCAGCCGAAGCGCTGCATGGCCCACACGGCCACAAACAGCGTAAGGCCGCCGCACACAAGGCCCAGGGCCGCGCCCCCCAGACCGTTGACGGTGCTGATCAGGGGAAGCCTGGTGACAATGGCATTCAGCGGCTTCATCAAAAGCCACAGCAGCACCAGCAGAATCAGGAACACCACCACATACACCGCCGTGCTGGCCACGGAGCGGGCCACGCTGAGGCTCACCGCCCGGATCAGGCTCTCCCCTGTTTCCTGCACCCGCTGCGAAACGGTGTCCAGCAGCTTCTGGAGGCTGTCGCCCCGGAAGCTGAGAGCCTGGAGCATCTGGCCCGCGTCGGCGGCGTGGCTCTCCTCAATTTTCTGTTCCACCCGCTGGGTCACCCGGGGCTCGATCCACTGGGCCACAGGCTCCGTCAGGTGGTCGGCGGCCCAGGAGGCCCCCAGCAGGGCCACCACGACGATCAGCAGGCCCGCCAGACTTTTCAGCAGGCCCCGCTTGGCTCCCAGCCAGGCGGCGGCGATCAGGGCCGCCAGCACCAGGATATCGGCAAATACGGACATGGACACTCTCCTTTCGGGGTCAGGGCAGGAACACGCTGGCGGCGGCAGAGCCCGCCAGCACCGCAGAGCCGTCGCTGCGCATCAGCACATCACCGGCGCTGCTGACGCCCTGCAGGGTGGCGTATTCCTTGAGGTTTTTGTTGTAGATCACCAGCCGGTCGGCAAACAGCACCGCCACATACCGGCCGCAGGCGGACATGCTCAGCACATCGCCGTCCAGGTCCAGGGACCCCAGCTCCTTGCCGTCGCTGTTCACCGTCACCAGGCGCAGCTGGCTGCCCACCTTGTAACGGCCCAGCAGCACGGCGGCATAGCCGTCGCCGCCCAGGCTGCACCGGCGCAGAACGCCGCCGTCATAGCTGTAGGACGCGGCGGCCCGGCCCTTCTGGTCGATGAAATGCAGGCTGTCCTCCGCCACGGCGCAGTAGCGCTTCCCTACCAGCCCCAGGTCATACACCGCCACGCCGGCCAGGTCGCAGGTGGCGTAGGCCTCCTGCCGGTCCAGCTTATACAGGACGATGCTGCTGGCGAAGGAGCCCTGGGACTGGCCCATGGTGACGGCAGCCATCTCCTTGCCGTTCCGGGACACGGAGGAGGTCATCAGAAAGCTGTCGGCAGAATGAAAGGCAAATCCCTTTACACCGTCCTCGTCGTAGACCTCCACAGCGGCCTTGTAGCCCCGCTCGTTGAGGGTCACCGCCAGGCGGCCCTCCCGGGTCAGGGTAACGGACAGAATCTCGCCGCCGCAGGTGATTTTGCGGACCAGGCCCTGGGCATTGAGGACATACACGTCGCTGCCGCCGATGTCGTAGGCGGCGGCCAGGCTGCCGGTTCCGGTCACTGTACAGGAGGTCCACTTTACAGTCTCGTTGCAGACCACCTGGCCGTCCTCCTGCATCACCAGCAGCTGGCTGTTGGTGACGATGGCCAGGCTGCCGTCCAGAGAGGCAAAGCAGCTGGTGCGGTCGGCGGCGTAGTGGTACAGCTGGGCGCAGCCGGTCTCGTCCTTTTTGGCCCGGGCATAGGTCACGCTGCGGCGCAGCCCGTCGAAGGCGGTGGTATCCGTCAGGGCGGCGATGAGCACCACCGCCAGCAGCACCACGGCCACCGCCGCAAACCATATGGGCTTCAGCTCCGGCCGCTTCCGGCGCTGCACCCGGCGGGGCGCCTCCTCCTGGAGGTTGCCCTGGTCAAATTCCATCCGGTCCATTGAGTCTTTCATCTTCATACCACACCCTTGTCAGGTACAGACCTCCCGGCGGGGCGGTGGGCCCGGCCAGGGTACGGTTGCCGCTGTCCAGGATCACAGGGATCTCCTCCGGCGTCAGCTTCCCCTCCGCCGCGTAGAGCACCGTGCCGGTGATGGCCCGTACCATATTATACAAAAAGCCGTTGGCGCAGACCTTCAATTCCAAAAGTTCCCCCTGCCGCCGGACCCGGCAGTAGTGGATGGTGCGGACGGTGCTGCGGACGTTGGTGCCCACGCTGCGCACGGCGGCAAAATCGTGGGTCCCCTCGAACATCCGAGCCGCCCGGTCCATGACCTCCTCGTCCAGGCGCTTGGGGTAAAAATACGCCCTGTTTACGTAAAACGGGTTCTTTACCCGGGAATTGTAAATGCGATAGGTATACTCCTTGCGGATGCAGGAGCCGATGGCGTTGAAATCCTCCGCCACCTCATAGGCCGCCTTCACCACGATGTCCTCGGGAATGTGGGTGTTGACGGCGAAGGGCAGCCGGTCCACGGGAATACGGGAATTGGTGCGGAAATTGGCCACATAGTGCTCGGCGTGGACCCCGGCGTCGGTGCGGCCGCAGCCGGTGCACTTGATGGGCTCGCCGCACACCATGGACAGACCCCGCTCCAGGGTCTGGGCCACGGTGACCTCGGTTTTCTGCACCTGCCACCCATGGTAGGCGGTGCCGTTGTACATCAGGATCAGTGCGATGTTGCGCATAGCGTACCTCTTTCAGATTCCCAGCCGCCCCAGGGCGATGACCCCCGCCGTCAGGGCCGCAAACCCCGCCAGGACCCACAGGTCCGCCGGGCGGAAGTGCAGCACATGAAGGGCGGTGCGGCCTTCGCCGCCGTGGTAGCAGCGGCACTCCATGGCCGTGGCCAGCTCGTCGGCCCGGCGGAAGGCGCTGATGAACAGGGGCACCAGGATAGGCACCAGGGCCTTGGCCCGCTGGAAGATATTGCCGGATTCAAAGTCCGCGCCCCGGGCCTTCTGGGCAGACATGATCTTGTCCGTCTCCTCGATGAGGGTGGGGATAAAGCGCAGGGCGATGGACATCATCATGGCCAGCTCGTGGACGGGCAGACGCAGCTTCTTCAGGGGGGACAGCAGGCTCTCCAGTCCGTCCGTCAGGGAGATGGGGCTGGTGGTGTAGGTCAGCAGGAAGGTGCCCATGATGAGCATCACGATCCGCAGCACCATGAAGATGGCGGAGCGCAGACCCTCCTGGGAGATATGGCTCAGCAGCCAGCCGGCGCCCAGGGGGGTGCCGCTGGTGAAGAACAGGTTCATAATGGCCGTGAAGGCCACGATGACCCAGATGGGCTTCAGGCCCCGGGTCAGGGACCGGAAGGGCACCCGGGAGACGATGATGCACAGGGCCAGCAGCGCCGTCACGATGGCGTAGGTCACCACCCCCTGGGCGTTGAACAGGGCCACAATGTACAGGATCACCGCCAGGAGCTTGGTGCGGGGGTCCAGCCGGTGGATGAAGGTATTGCCCGGGAAAAACTGGCCCAGGGTGATATCTCTCAGCATACGCCCGCCTCCCCTCTTATGGAGAGCAGGGCCTGCTCCAGCTCGTCCACGGTGTAGACCGCGGTGTCAATGTTCAGGCCCATGCGGCGCAGGGCCAGGGCGATCTTGGTGGCCTGGGGCACGTCCAGGCCCACCTCCTCCAGGTCTGAGGCCCGCCGGAATACCTGGCGGGGCGTGCCGTCCATATACACATGACTGCCCCGCAGCACCAGGATGCGGTCCACGTTGCAGGCGATCTCCTCCATGCTGTGGCTCACCAGGATAACGGTGGTGCCCCGCTTGCGGTGATAGGCCCGGATCTGGGCCAGAATGGCCTCCCGGCCCCGGGGGTCCAGCCCTGCCGTGGGCTCGTCCAGGATCAGGACCTTGGGCTCCATGGCGATGACCCCGGCGATGGCCACCCGGCGCTTCTGTCCGCCGGACAGCTCAAAGGGGGACTTTTCCAGCTGGTCCTCCGTCAGGCCCACCAGGGCGGCGGATTCCCGGACCCGGCGGTCGATCTCGTCCCGGTCCAGGCCCATGTTGCCGGGACCGTAGGCAATGTCCTTGTACACCGTTTCCTCAAACAGCTGGTACTCCGGGTACTGGAACACCAGGCCCACTTGGAAGCGGACCTGTCGGATTTTCTTGGGCTCGGCCCAGATGTCCTTCCCGTTCAGCAGGACGCGGCCCTGGGTGGGGCGCAGCAGTCCGTTGAGGTGCTGGATCAGGGTAGACTTGCCGGAGCCGGTGTGGCCAATGATGCCCAGGAACTCGCCGGGCATGATATCGAGGCTGACATCCTCCACCGCGCTGCGCTGGAACGGAGTCCCGGCGCTGTAGGTGTGGGTCAGGTGTTCTATACGAATGATCGGTTCCAACTCTGCTTACTTCCCTTCCGCGCCATGGAGCGCCTGGAATATGGCGCGGGCACACTCGTCAACCGTAATCGCCGTCAAGGGCAGATCCATGCCGTGCCGGTTCAGCCGCCGCAGCAGCTCCACCGTGTCCGGGGCCGCCAGGCCCAGGGCCTGCAGCTCCTCCACCCGGGAGAAAATTTCCCGGGGCGCGCCGTCCATGGCCACCACGCCGTCGTTCATCACGATGACCCGGTCGGCGTCCTCCGCCTCGGACATATGGTGGGTGATGTGCACCACCGTGATGCCCCGCTCCCGGTTCAGCCGGTGAACGGTGTCCAGCACCTCCCGGCGGCCGGAGGGGTCCAGCATGGCCGTGGCCTCGTCCAGGACGATGCACTCCGGCTCCATGGCGATGACGCCGGCGATGGCCACCCGCTGCTTCTGTCCGCCGGACAGCAGGTGCGGGGCGTGGCGGGTGAACTCCGTCATGCCCACCGCCGCCAGGGCGTCGTCCACCCGGCGGCGGATCTCCGCCGTGGGGACCCCCAGATTCTCCGGGGCGAAGGCAACATCCTCCTCCACCACGTTGGCCACGATCTGGTTATCCGGGTTCTGGAACACCATGCCCACCCGGCGGCGGATCTCCGCCGTGGGGACCCCCCGCTTCTCCGGGGCGAAGGCAACATCCTCCTCCACCACGTTGGCCACGATCTGGTTATCCGGGTTCTGGAACACCATGCCCACCCGGCGGCGGATCTCCAGCAGGAGCTCCTCCTTTTTCGTGTCCATGCCCTCCACATACACCGCGCCGCCGGAGGGCAGCAGCACGGCGTTCATATGCTTGGCCAGGGTGGATTTGCCGGAGCCGTTGTGGCCCAGCACCACCACAAAGCTGCCCTTTTCGATGGACAGGGTCACATTGTCCAGGGCGGTGGTCCGGCGCTGGCCCTCCTCCACCGGGTAGGAGAAGGAGAGGGCGTCGGTCTGAATCATTGGCTGCATTGCTTTGTCTCTTTTCTGCGAAATTTTATTTGCTCATCCAGCGGCCGGTGGCCCCGCAGGGCAGCGCCATGCCGGAATCCGTGCATGGCAGGCCCAGCTCGTCCCAGGTGACGTGTCCGCCGAAGCGGCGGCCCACCAGCATCTGCAGGATGTAGCCCAGCACCGACGGGGCCAGGCCCGTGGTGTAGGAGTTCAGGATCACAAACAGGGGCTTGTCGGACAGGACCCGGGCGCAGAGCTTCACGAAGGGATAGAGATTCTCCTCCAGCTTCCACACCTCACCGCCGGGTCCCCGGCCATAGCTGGGGGGGTCCATGATGATGGCGTCGTAGGTCTTGCCCCGGCGAATCTCACGCTCCACGAACTTGGCGCAGTCGTCCACGATCCAGCGGATAGGCGCCTCCTCCAACCCGGAGATCCGGGCGTTTTCCTTGGCCCAGGCCACCATGCCCTTGGCGGCGTCCACATGGCAGACGCTGGCCCCGGCGGCGGCGCAGGCCACCGTGGCCCCGCCGGTATAGGCGAACAGGTTCAGCACCCGGATGGGGCGGCCCGCCCGGCGAATCTGCTCCATGGCGAAATCCCAGTTTGCGGCCTGCTCCGGGAAAAGCCCGGTGTGCTTGAAGTTCATGGGCTTGACCTGGAAGCGGAGGTTTTTATAGGCGATGGGCCAGTTCTCCGGCAGCTTGTTTTTGTCCCAGTGGCCGCCGCCGGTGCTGGAGCGGCTGTAGCGGGCGTTGGCCGTGCGCCAGCCCCGGTTCTTCCGGTCCGACTCCCAGATGGCCTGGGGGTCCGGCCGCACCAGAATCTGGTCGCCCCAGCGCTCCAGCTTTTCTCCGCCGCCGCAGTCCAGCAGCTCATAATCCTTCCAGCCATCCGCGATCCACATAATGGGTATACCTCCGCACATTAAATCAACCCATTATACAATAGACCCGTCCCAGCGTCAAGTGCGGCTTTGGGGCGCAAATTGTGAAAAAATTGTGACCGGAAGCGGGCGGAACCCTTGACAACGGCCAGATCTGTGGTAAAATACAGAACGTCAAAGGCAATGACGAGAAGAATCTGCCGCGGAGTGCGCCGCAAGCGAGGCGGGAAAGGGTGTGAGCCCGCCGGGTCACAGGGCAGAGGGCCGTCTCCGAGCCGGCGGCGACGAGCCGCACGCCCCATCCCCGTTACCGGATGACTGAGACGACGGCTGCGGCCGTTAATTAGGGTGGTACCGTGAAGCATCGCTTCGCCCCTATGTGGGGCGGGGCGTTTTTGTTTATCAGGAGGCGATTATGGAGCGGCGTATAATTGATATGGAGAAGGACCCCCGGCGGGAGCAGTTTCAGCTGTTCAGCGGCTACGCTTTCCCCTATGCCGGGGTAACGGTGCAGCTGGATGTGACGGCCCTGGAGCTGCGGCTGCGGGCGGAGCACAAGCCTATCTTCCTGACCATGCTGTATGTCATTCACCGGGCGGTGAACCGGGTGCCGGAGCTGCGGCGGCGCATTGAGGACGGCCAGGTGGTAGAGTATGACGAGTGCCCGGTATCCTTCACCGAGATGAAGCCAGACGGCAGCTATGCCTATTGCCGGATGGAGTCGGCCCAGGTGCCCTATGAGGACTACATCGCCATGGGACGCGTGCAGCAGGCGGCGGCCCGGCAGGGCGGCACCATCGAAACGGACCGCCGGGCGGAAAGCCCCAGCATCTTTGCCTCCTGCCTGCCGTGGCTGAACTACACGTCCCTGACCCACCCGGCCTGCACTCCGGCGGACAGCAACGTCCGGATCAGCTGGGGGCAGCTGTTCAAGCGCTGTGGCATGACCCAGCTGTCTGTATCCATCCAGGCCCACCACGCCTTGGCGGACGGATGGCACATCGCGCAGTTTTACCGGGCCCTAGAGGAGGAGATCGCCGCCCTGTGCCCCACGAAAGATAATCAATAAAAACAATTTGAGATAAAGGAGTAATGAACCATGTCCCATCCCTATCACGGCCTGAACGAGCTGCGGGAAATGTTCCTGAAGTTCTTTGAAACCAAAGGCCACCTGCGTCTGCCCAGCTTTTCCCTGGTACCCCAGAACGACAAGTCCATCCTGCTGATCAACGCCGGTATGACCCCCATGAAGCCCTGGTTCAAGGGCGAGGAGGAGCCGCCCTGCCACCGGGTGTGCACCTGTCAGAAGTGCATCCGCACCGGCGATATCGACAACGTGGGCAAAACCGCCCGTCACGGCACCTACTTTGAGATGCTGGGCAACTTCTCCTTCGGCGACTATTTCAAGCATGAGGCCATTGCCTGGAGCTGGGAATTTCTGACCAGCCCCCAGTGGGTGGGCCTGGAGGCCGACCGGCTGTATCCCTCCATCTATCTGGACGACGACGAGGCCTTCGACATCTGGAACAAGGAGATCGGCATCCCCAAGGAGCGGATCTTCCGCTTCGGCAAGGAGGACAACTTCTGGGAGCACGGCTCCGGCCCCTGCGGCCCCTGCTCCGAGATCTATTATGACCGCGGGCCGGAGTTCGGCTGCGGCAAGCCCGGGTGCACCGTGGGCTGCGACTGCGACCGGTATATCGAGATCTGGAACAACGTGTTCTCCCAGTTCGACAACGACGGCCACAACAACTATACCGAGCTGAAGCAGAAGAACATCGACACCGGTATGGGGTTGGAGCGCCTGGCCTGCGTGTGCCAGAATGTGGAGAGCCTGTTCGACGTGGACACCGTGATGAACATCACCCACAAGGTGTCTGAGCTCACCGGGGCCCACTACGGCGAGACGGAGAAGCGGGATGTGTCCCTGCGGGTCATCACCGACCACATCCGCTCCGCCACGTTTATGATCTGCGACGGCATCCTGCCCTCCAACGAGGGCCGGGGCTATGTGCTGCGGCGTCTGCTGCGCCGGGCCGCCCGCCACGGCAAGCTGCTGGGCGTCAACGATCCCTTCCTGTATCAGGTGGTGGATACCGTGATCCATGAAAACCAGGGACAGTATCCCGATCTGCGGGAAAAGCAGACGTATATCACCAAGGTCATCCGCACCGAGGAGGAGAATTTCGGCCGCACCATCGACGGCGGCATGAAGATTTTCTCCGACCTGCTGGCGGAGCACCAGGCCAAGGGCGAGAAGGTGTTTTCCGGCGCCGACGCCTTCCGGCTGTATGATACCTTCGGCTTCCCCATCGACCTGACGGCGGAAATGGTGGCCGAGCAGGGCATGACTGTGGACGAGGAGAGCTTCCGCCAGCTGATGCAGGAGCAGAAGCAGCGGGCCCGGGAGGCCCGGAAGGCCCTGGGCGACCTGGGCTGGGCCGGTGTGGAGTTCGGCAAGGACATCCCGGCCACGGAGTTCGTGGGCTATGACCACGATGAGCTCGACGCCACGGTGGTGGCTCTGGTGGCCGAGGACGAGCTGCGGGGCGAGATCCCCGCCGGGTCCGACGCCGTGGTGGTGCTGGACAAGTCTCCCTTCTATGCGGAGATGGGCGGCCAGGTGGCCGACCACGGCACCATCAGCGCCCCGGGCATGCTGTTCACCGTGACGGACGTGCAGAAGAACAAGGGCGGTAAATTCATGCACTATGGCCGCCTGACGGAGGGCACCCTCCATGTGGGCGACACCGTCCACGCCGCCATTGATACCGAGCGCCGCAAGGCCATCCGCCGGGCCCACAGCACCACCCACCTGCTGGATGCGGCCCTGAAGAAGGTGCTGGGCGAGCATGTGCACCAGGCGGGCTCCCTGGTGGAGCCGGACCGTCTGCGCTTCGACTTCACTCACTTCGAGGCCATCACCCCGGAGGAGCTGCATCAGGTGGAGGAGCTGGTCAATGACGCCATTCTGGAGGGCTATCCCGTGGTGACGGAGGTCCTGCCCATCGAGGAGGCCAAGAAAAAGGGCGCCGTGGCCATGTTCGGCGAAAAGTACGGCGACACCGTCCGGGTGGTGGAGATGGGCGATGTGTCCATCGAGTTCTGCGGCGGCACCCATGTGGACAACACCGCCAAGGCCGGCCCCTTCCGGGTGAAGTCCGAGACCAGCGTGGCCTCCGGCGTGCGCCGGATCGAGGCCACCTGCGGCAAGCTGAGCCTGCAGGGCATGGAGCGCAGCCAGGGCGTTCTGCACAAGGCGGCCCAGTTCCTGAAAACCGCACCCGCCTCCCTGTTGGAGCGCATGGAGCAGCAGGCCAGCGAAATGAAGCAGCTGCGCCAGGCACTGGATAAGCTGAAGGCCGAGGCGTCCCTGGGCGAGGCCAAGCAGTTCCTGGCCTCCGCCAAAACCGTGAAGGGCCTGCACGTGATCACCACCACCCGCACCGGCATGGACACCGCCGCCATGCGCACCATGGGCGACTTCCTGCGGGATAAGGACCCCAGCGTTGTGGCGGTCATCGCCAGCATCAACGGCGAAAAGGTATCCTTCCTGGCCGTGTGCGGCAAGGAGGCCGTGGCCCGGGGCATCAAGGCCGGCGACCTGGTCCGGGCCGTGTCCGCCGTGTGCGGCGGCAAGGGCGGAGGCAAGCCAGATTCCGCTATGGGCGGCGGCACCGAATTGCTGAAGGTGGACGACGCCCTGGCTTCCGTGGACGATTTTGTGTCGGAAAAGCTCTCCTGAAGCCGGGAGAGTGGAAATAACGAAAGGAGCATGACTATGCGAGACGACAACTGCCTGTTCTGCAAAATTGTCGGCGGGGATATCCCCTCCAACAAGCTGTATGAAGACGAGCTGTGCTACGCCTTTTACGACATCGCACCTCAGGCCCCCACGCACTTCCTGGTGATCCCCAAGGAGCACATCGGCTCCGTGGCGGAGGTAAACGGCGGCAACAGCGCCGTGGTGGCCCACATCTTCGAGGTCATCGCCCGGCTGTGCCGAGAGCAGGGGCTGGAGAGCTACCGCGAGGTGTCCAACATCGGTGAGCAGGCCGGTCAGAGTGTGCATCACCTGCACTTCCATGTGCTGTCCGGCCGGGATATGACCTGGCCTCCGGGCTAAGGGACATGAAAAAGGCCTGTATCCTGCTGGCCAGTCCCCGGAAGCAGGGCAACACCGCCGCGCTGACGGCGCCCTTTGCGGCGGAGCTGGAAAAGCTGGGCTGGTCCTGCCGGACGGTCTGGCTGTATGACCTGGAGGTCCGGCCCTGCCGGGCCTGCCGGGTGTGCCAGCAGGATTGGACGGTGTTCGGCTGCCCCCAGGAAGACGACATGCAGGAGATTTTCGACAGCGTGCTGGCCTGCGACCTGCTGGTGCTGGCCACGCCCATCTACTCCTGGTACTGCACCCCGCCCATGAAGGCGGTCCTGGACCGGCTGGTATACGGAATGAACAAGTATTACGGTCGGGAGAAGGGGCCGTCCCTGTGGGAGGGCAAGCCCGTGGCCCTGATCGCCACCTGCGGCTATCCCGTGGAAAAGGGCGCGGACCTTTGGGAGGCCGGGATGCAGCGTTACTGCAAGCACTCCCGTCTGCGGCTGCTGGGTATGCTGGCCCAGCGGCACCGGGGCTATGACACGGTGTTCATGGACCCGGAAAAGGCCCGCTTGGCGGCGGAATTTGCCCGGAAGGTAAACGAAAGCATCTGAATACGCACAAACGCCGGGCCCCGATGGGGTCCGGCGTTTTGTTTTATTCTGCCAGCGGCAGACGGACGATGAAGGTGCTCCCCTCCCCTATCCGGCTGTCCACGGTGACGGAGCCGCCGTGGAGCCGGGCCGCCTGCTGCACCATGAACAGGCCCAGGCCGCTGCCGTCCTTGCCCCGGGCGGCGTCCACCTGGTAAAAGCGCTGGAAGATGCGCTCCCGGTCCTCCGGGGCGATGCCGCTGCCGTCGTCCCGGACGGACAGCACGGCCCATTGGCCCTCCCGGCGCAGATCCACCCACACATGGCCGTTGGGCTTCCCATAGCGATAGGCGTTGGAGATCAGGTTCGTCAGCAGCCGGGACAGCCGGGTCACGTCCCCGTTTACCAGCAGGTCCGGCTGGGTATGCACCGCCAGCGTGGTGCCCTCCGGGGCCAGATGGGCCTGCTCCTCGCAGAGGACCTCCACCAGCTGGCTCAGGTCCGCCGTTTCCAGCTGGAGCTTCTGTGTGCCCTGCTCCAGCCGGGTGATGTGCAGCAGCTGGCCGATGAGACGGGACATCTGCTGCCCCTGGCGGCGGATCACGTCCACGGACTGGCGATAGTCCTCCTCCGTGGGCTGGCCGTGGTCCAGACTGTCGCACTCAGCCAGGATCACCGCCACCGGCGTCCGCAGCTCGTGGGAGGCGTCGGAGGTAAATTGACGCTCCGCCTCGAAGGACCGCTCCAGCCGGTCGCACATACCGTCGAAGGCGGCGGCCAGACGGGATATCTCGCTGCGGCCCTTGGGCAAGCCGATGCGGCGGGACAGGTCGCCGCCGTCGGAGATGGCCTCCGCCGTGGAAATAACCTTCTCCATAGGGCGGAAGGACAGCCAGGCGATCAGAAAGCCCCCCAGGGCCGACACCACGATCAGCGCCGGAAGCAGGGACCAGGCCAGAGGCACGATGACCTCCATCACGCCGCCCCGGGCGTTGTGGGAGATGGTGCCCCGGACCCAGACTCCGGCGGCGGGGATGGAGACGTCATACACGTCGTACAGGCCGTCGCTGCCCTGGGCCTGGCGGACGTCTCCCTCGGCCAGCGGCAGCTGCTTCGTCAACTCCGTAGGGGCGGAGCCTGCCAGCAGCTGGCCCTCCTCGTCGAACACCTGGGTATACACCCCGTGGCGGAACAGGTCCACATCGCTGAGGTCCAGGACGCCGTGCTCCACCTCCAGCCGGTCGGCGTTGCGGGTCACCACGGACACCACCTGGGCCGCCGGGGGCTTTGTGACCTGATTGCGGTTCATGAGCATCACGAACACCAGCATCAGGGAGGAAATGACCACCATCACCACGGTGAACCAAATGGTCATGCGGACCTTGACGGAGATATGTCTCATACGTCCTCCTTCAGCACCCAGCCCATGCCCCGGACCGTGTGCAGCAGCTTTTTCTCGTGGCCGCCGTCCAGCTTTTTGCGCAGATAGCTGATGTATACGTCCACCACATTGGTACCACCGGCGTAGTCATAGTTCCAGAGGTTGTTTTCAATCTGCTCCCGGGAGAGGATGATGCCCTTGTTGCGGATCAGATACTCCAGCAGGGCGTATTCCCGGGCGGACAGGGTCAGCGGCGTCCCGGCCCGGACGGCGCTGCGGGCGGCAGTATCCACGGTCAACTCCGCCAGGGTGAACACATTGGTGCGGCCGCTGCCCTTGCGGCGGGTCAGCACCCGCAGCCGGGCCAGCAGCTCCTCCATGGCGAAGGGCTTCACCAGATAGTCGTCGGCCCCGGCGTCCAGGCCCTCCACCCGGTGGTCGATGGCGTCCCGGGCCGTCAGCAGCAGCACCGGCGTGTCATCGCCCCGGCTGCGCAGGGTCCGCAGCACCGTCAGGCCGTCCACCCGGGGCATCATCACGTCCAGGACAATGGCGTCGTAGTCCACCCCGTCCAGATCGTCCAGGGCCTGGGCCCCATCGGCGGCGGCGTCCACGCTGTATCCGGCGGCGGTCAGGGCCTTGGTGACGGAGCGGCGCAGCTGGGGCTGATCCTCGGCAAACAGAAGGCGCATAGGGGGATCCCTCCTCTTTTATAAAGCATGGCGGCGCCGCCCGCAGGATGGGATAGGCGGCGTCGCCGGGTCTCGGTATCAGCGCAACAGATTTTGGCCGGTTTTTCAAGAGGCCAGCTGGAGAATGGTGGCAACATCCGCCACGCCCCGGTACTTCTCCACCAGGTACTGCTCGATGTAGGCAGCCTCGGCGGCGGTCTTCAGACCGTCGTACTCCTCCAGGGGGCGCTGGAGCATCACCCGCAGGTCGATGCCGTTCTCGGTGACCCGGCGCTCCAAGATCAGGCCCTCAGCCAGGCGGCAGGTGGTGATGGTGTCGATATGATTACGGATGGTCTTTTTCATAAGTTGTTCCTCCTTGATATTCTGTGTTCCGGGGTGTCGTTCCCCTTCGTTCTGGTGCTATCTTACGGCGGAAATATTAGAGGAACATTAATGCTTTTTAAATTAATTATAAACTGCGGGCAGAAAAAACGGGGGCCTCCTGAATGGGAGGCCCCCGGGGCTGGTTGATTGATTTTACACAGAGAACAGGATGTCGGCGTAGGTGGGGTAGGGCCAGTATTCCGCGGCGGTCAGGGATTCCAGCCGGTCGATGGACTGGCGGGCCTCCTCCATGCGGCGGCCGATCTCCTCCCGGTAGTACCGGGCGGCCTCGATGCCGCCCTCGGCGTCGGGGGCCTGGTCCATAGCCTGCTCCATGGCCGTCATGGTGTCGTACAGGCTGGCGGTCAGGCCGGAGAGCTTGGACAGCAGGTCCTCCTCCACCCGGCAGGGGACCACCAGCTCCCGCTTGTGCAGGATGGCCTGGGTCAGGTCCGCCGTGTAGCGGTTCACCGCCGGGAGAATGCCCCGCATGACCATATCCCGCAGGGTAGCCGCCTCGATGGACGTGACCTTGCAGTAATTCTCCAGGTGAATCTCGTACCGGGCCCGCATCTCCGTCTCGCTGAGGATGTTGTGGCCGGAGAACAGGCGGATGTTCTTGGGATCGATATAGGCGGGCATGCAGTCCACGGTGTCCCGCAGGTTGCTGAGGCCCCGGCGCTGGGCCTCCCGGACCCAGTCCTCGCCGTAGCCGTTGCCGTCGAAGATGATACGCTGGTGGGCCTTGAAGGTGTCATGCAGCAGGTTCTGCAGGTCCGCCCGGAAGTCGTTGGACTGCTCCAGAATGTCCGCGAACTCCTCCAGCTCCTGGGCCATGATGGTGTTGAGCACCACGTTGGGGCTGGCGATGGACTGGGAGGAGCCCAGCATACGGAACTCGAACTTGTTGCCGGTGAAGGCCAGGGGTGAGGTGCGGTTGCGGTCCGTGGTGTCCTGGGGAATCTCCGGCAGGGTGTCCACGCCGATCTCCAGCTTCCGCTTGGCCTTATCCACATACGCCTGGCCGTTGATGATGGAATCCAGGATGGCCGTCAGCTCATCGCCCAGGAACACGGAGATGATGGCCGGAGGGGCCTCGTTGCCGCCCAGCCGGTGGTCGTTGCCGGGGTAGGACACGCAGCAGCGCAGCATATCCTGATACTCGTCCACGCCCTTGATAAACGCCGCCAGGAACAGCAGGAACTGGGCGTTCTGGCTGGGGGTCTTGCCGGGCTTGAGCAGATTCTCGCCGGTGTCCGTGGCCAGGGACCAGTTGTCATGCTTGCCGCTGCCGTTGATGCCGGCAAAGGGCTTCTCGTGCAGCAGGCACACCAGACCGTGGCGGTCGGCCACCTTCTTCAGAAACTCCATGGTCAGCTGGTTGTGGTCGCAGGTGCTGTTGGCATCGGAATACACCTGGGCCACCTCGTGCTGGGCGGGAGCCACCTCGTTGTGCTCCGTCTTGGCGGGAACGCCCACCTTCCACAGCTCCTGATCCAGCTCGTGCATGAATTCCGCCACCCGGGGCTTGATGGCGCCGTAATAGTGGTCGTCCAGCTCCTGACCCTTGGGGGGCTTGGCGCCGAACAGGGTCCGGCCGCAGAGGACCAGGTCCTCCCGGCGGCGGTACATCTCCTTGTCGATGAGGAAATACTCCTGCTCCGGGCCTACCTGGGCGGTGACGTGCTGGGCCTGGGTGTTGCCGAACAGCCGCAGGATGCGGATGCTCTGGGTGTCCAGCAGCTTCATGGAACGCAGCAGGGGGGTCTTTTTGTCCAGAGTCTCGCCGCCGTAGGAACAGAAAATGGTGGGGATATACAGGGTCTTGTCCTTCACAAAAGCATAGGACGTGGGGTCCCAGGCGGTGTAACCACGGGCCTCGAAGGTGGCCCGCAGGCCGCCGGAGGGGAAGCTGGAGGCGTCCGCCTCGCCCCGGGATAGCTCCTTGCCGGACAGCTCCATCAGCACGCCGGTGGGCCCCTGGGGAGCGATGAAGCTGTCGTGCTTTTCGGCGGTGAAGCCGGTCATGGGCTGGAACCAGTGGGTATAGTGGGTGGCCCCCTTTTCAATGGCCCATTCCTTCATGGCGGCGGCGATCTCGTCGGCGATGGAGCGGTCCAATGACGTTCCCTGCACCAGGCACTGCTGCCAAGCATCGTAGATGTGGGCCGGCAGACGCTGTCGCATCTGCTCCTGTGTGAACACCATGCTTCCGAACAGTTCAGGGATACTTGTGACTTTTTCGTTCATTGTAAGGCTCCTTTCGCCGCACTTGCGGTCTGTAGTTTTATCTTTCAGCGGGCAATGCCCGCAGGAACAACATCAGATATACCGCGCCAGCGCCTCCATAACAATGGGGGTGACATACGCTTCGATAGCGGCGGCCG
>UMCE01008174.1_pt1 | contig 15154 bp, 8 predicted proteins | sample 1964191 | NCBI WGS metagenome assembly UMCE01 (sample SAMEA4835964, study PRJEB28245) | human gut metagenome | biome: gut microbiome; material: fecal sample | place: Denmark | collected 2008
ACCCTTGGCGTTAATATTCAGCTTCAGGTGGTCTTTGAAGAAAGAGGGAGTCAGCATAATGCTTCCCGTATAGCGTTCCGCATTATCAGTGCGTAGCAGACCGCTTTGGTTATAATAACCTACCGACACACGGAACGGCCAGTTCTTGGCAATCTTTCCGGAGACGCTCAGATTATTATCCGTACCGAAAGCATTCTGATAGATCTCATCGTTCCAGTTCGTGCGGGCTGTTCCCAACAGAGCTTGCTGGGCAGAAGTTCCTTGTGTCCGAATCGTGTTGACAAATTGGTCGTAGCTTAACATATCCGCCAGTTTGGTGCGTGTCTGAATGGAGTTGGTAGTGCTGAATGTGATTTGCAGTTTGTCCGAAGTCCCTTTCTTGGTAGTGATAAGGATTACCCCGTTGGATGCACGCGAACCGTAGATAGCGGTGGAAGAAGCATCTTTCAGAATGGTCATACTTTCAATGTCGTTCGGGTTGATGAGGCTCAGAAAGTTTCCGTCGTTCCCGCTGATACCACCCTGTTCCAAAGGAACACCGTCCAAAACAATCAACGGGTCGTTGCTGGCATTCAGTGAGGCACCGCCACGCACACGGATGGTACTTCCCGCCGTAGGCGAACCACTATTGGACATAATCTGCACGCCGGAGATTTTTCCGTTAATCAGTTGCTCGGGAGAGCTGACCAGTCCCATATTGAAGTCTTTGCTGCTGACGTTTGTTACCGAACCGGTCAGGTCGCTTTTTCGTTGCGTTCCATATCCGATAACAACTACATCACTCAATACCTGTGAATCACTTTTCATCTGTACGTTCAGTACAGAGCCGCTTGTAGGAAGGGCAACTATTTTAGTCTCATATCCCACATAAGAGAATTGCAACTCTTTGTTGCCCTGTGGTACGTTCAATGTGTAGTTACCGTCAAAGTCGGTAACCGTACCGGTAGAAGTGCCCACGATGAGGATACTTACTCCGATCATCGGTTCTTTGTTCTCATCAATCACTTGTCCGGTGATTTTCTTGCCGCCCTGTTGGGCAAAGGCAGGAATGATACCTCCTAAAAAGGCTGTACACAATATAAGGAGTACAGTCAGTTGGCGTAGATTTAAGATATTCCTGTTCATAATTAATGTGTTATTGATAATAGATTTATTGTATTATTATTGTTTGGGACGCTGGGTGAACATATCCGGCTATTCCAGCCACACGTCTCCAAGTTCAATCTCTACGGTTGGTTTGCCGGTTCCAGGCATTGACAGTTCCAGTTTCTCTATCTTCTCCGGTCGGAAAGGAATTACCGTCTCCGGGTGGAAATACTGTTTCAGGAATGTCGGATAAGCTATGGGCAACAATGCGGTATCCGTTAGACGCAGTTCTTTCAGAGGAATCCGTACAATGCCTTCTGCTGACGGAGCAGGGCAGAGACTTTTGTAGGTATATCCGTCCGAAGTGACAAAACCTGCGCTGAGTCCTTGCGGAAGAGGTTTGTTTCTATTTACACGAATACAGAGCGTAGTGCAACTTTTCACTTTATCTTTTCTTCCTTCGATTTCATCTTTTACGAATGCGCGGAGGAAGTGTTGCGGATTCTTTCCTTTCGGTGTGAAACAGAACCGGAGCAACGGCTTCTCAGTCGGAGAAGAATCAAGTAAGGTACGTTGCAGGTCGTTCCATTCAGGAAGTGTATATGCTTCTATCCGGCTATCTGTATCCGTTACTTTCAGTAGTTGTATCGCACTACCAGAAGCGACAACACGTGTAGTCCAGTAGAAATCGGAAGTATAGTTCCAGTCCAATGGATTTCCTTGGATTCCCGAGGAACTTCCGGTGACGGAATTTCCGGCGGGATAAGTATGGGTGCTGTCGCCCCGGCAGACGATGATGTTATACTTGAAACAATCTTCCTTTATATCTGCAGCGGGCAGGATAGCCTGATATGTATAGCCGCTTGTACGTTTCATCTTTATATACGGGTTATGCTCGTTCCAAAAAGACACCTTATCCGTGTATATAATGACAGAATCCGGAAAAACGCTTCCTGCTACTTGCGCATTAATAGTCAATGCTTTGCCTGCTTCGGCAATGCTTGCCGGAGTATGAGTGACCTTATAATCCATAGTACGGGGAGTGGGAGCTACAAACTCTCCGATACGAATCGAATTCCAACGTGAATCAGCTTTCCAGTTCTGTTGCGGGGTACAACCGTTTCGTTTCAACAGGTAAACCCCCGGACGAAGGTCGCAAATCACTCCATTCGTCACTGTTTCTTCTTTCCGGTCGTTCTTCTTGTCGAGAGCTGTGAGAGTAAACGCTTTGCCCAAATCCGGAATTCGTAATGCCATATCCCAAGTACCGTAGATAATGCTGACTACTTCTTTTTTGAGTGACGGCTTGGCAAAAGGGTCATTGACTACTACCGCATCCGGCATTACTTCGAGTCGCCATACTCCTGATTCAAGGCAATCAATGAAATAAGCTCCCGTACCTTCATAGTCCACTATCGGCGAGCTTCCGCATCCGGCGATTGAAACCAGCTTTGATGCATCTTTGGGTGGTGTATTTGTCTGATTGGAGTAATAAAACTTCTCTCCATTATTCAACTCGCTTAAATCTTCCGCATAGCTGACGCGAAAGCCATTACCGAATATGGTATCCTGAGGATAACTCCCATATGATTCTCCTCTTTTCAAACTCCGTGCAGCTTCGGCGGCAATTTTCATGCTGATAGCCTTATTCGGGGTATAGGCAAGATTCAGAAAATGAGTCTGATACTCCGTATTGGCGAACGCAAGGTCTATCGGGTCATAAGCAAACTGCGTAATCCACTGGAAACCGGCCGTGCGGAAAGTCCTTACCATGGCCGGATACATATAAGAGTACATAATATCCGCTGGATCGAATTCATAAATCATCCGTGCTTTCTTATTGAATTCTTTCACTTTTCCGGCGAAAGGAATGTCATAACGGTCTACGTAAGGAAGGAAATTCCCTTGTTGTGTTTGTCCGGATACGAGCCCGATAGGATACCATTGATAGGTAGTTCCCTGAACAGTCGTTTCATAATAGGCTTCTGCCACATATCCGTTGTGACTTACATTATAAAATACTGGTTTACGGTTTCCCGCCTTGCTCATTGATTTCAGCATACGGTTGATGTAGGCTTTTACTTCTTCTTTCGTACCGGAATGGCAGGGTTCGTTATTGATCTCAAAACCTACGATAGAAGGATCGTCTTTATAAGCCAGTCCTGTATAAGGATTAGTATGTTTCACCAAGTCGCGGAGATAAGTTTCCTGTGCGGCAATCGCTTCCGGATTAGAATGCATATCGCATTTATCATAGTTATAAGAGAAACCGCCGGTTTGTATATTCCGTTCGGGGTATCCGTTTCCGAAGTTAGTCTGTGCGGTGATGACAATATGGATATTGCGCTCCTTAAGTTTGGCAATTAGATAATCCATGAGGTCAATATGCTCGTTTTCAAGGAGATTACCTTGCCCGTCGGTCAGCTCCACGTCCCATAGATGAATACGGTAAGCATTCAGTCCCAAGCGGGAGAGATGATATACATCTTTATCTATGGCAGCTTTGCGGTCGAGTCCCAAATAGCCGAGTGCGCGGTAGGCATGGGCAAAAGGCAGGGTGTAGTTTACCCCGAAGAAAGAGGCCTCTTCGTGGGTGTCGCTCCAGCGCATCACTCCGTTTCCATCTATATATATTATAGGTGTAGTTACTTTCCCCTGCATACCGGTGAAGGTAAACAACAGACAAATAAAGGTAAGAATAAACTGTCTTTTCATGCTATCAAATTTGGCGGGTTATTTATACCGGCAAAGATAAGATAGGTGCTGATTTGATGAAAGCACAGATTGGACATATAAGGATAAAAATAGGACGAAAGGTGCTTTTCAGCCGCGATTAGGCCATAATTAGTTCCAATATGTGCTTTTATGAGGTTCGTCTATTTCACCTCTTGCACAGAATAACCGTAGGATATGAACAGGTTGCTACCGTTCTTCCATGCAATCTACTTATAGATAAATTTCTTTCCCTCCTTTGCAAATTTTCTTTCCGTCTGCTGTAAACTATAAACGCAAGCTTCATTTTTATAAATACAATTTGCATTTATAAAAATGAAGCTTGCGTTTATATAATTAGAACTTGCGTTTATAGTTTATATACTATCAAAAACAACTTAACCGTTAGACCGGAAAAAGTTAACTTCTAATGCAACAGGATTTATCTAACGATAGACCGGAAGAAAGATAATAGGTTGCAATGGACAAAGCGCTACATGATGAAAGGTAAAAACACAGCAATTAATGCCTCATCCTCACCCGCAAGTGCTTTATTTATTGTGATTTTCTTCGTCAACAGCAGGCTGCATATATTGCTTCGGCGTTTTTCCGAACTCAGCCTGAAAACATTTGGAAAAATAAGAATGGTTGGAGAAGCCCACCATATACATTATTTCGGCAACGGTGAACTTCTTTTGCTGCAATAACATGGCAGCCTTTTTCATCCGGATTGACTTGATGTATTCTACGGGAGACATTCCGGTCAATTGCTTAATTTTCCGGTAAATCTGTTTGTTACTGATACCGGATAATTCACAAAGAGCATTCACATTCAGTTCCGACTCCGAAAGATGGTCTTCAATCAGGCGAATTATATTCGACAGGAATTTCTCGTCCTGCGATTCCGCTTCAATCGGTTTGAGTACAGGCAACGATTCCAGTCGCTTCTTCTCCTGTGTCGCGGGGATTTCCTCTTCCTCCACTGCTATGACGGGAATATTCAATCCGACGGAAGTCCCTTTTCCTTCTTCGGAGGTGACGCCGGTGATGTGTCCGCCGTGCAGTTCTGTGTAAGTTTTTACCAGATAAAGCCCGATACCCGTACCTTCCTTATTGCCGGAGTGGGGGGATTGGAAAAAACGTTGGAAGATGTAAGGAATGTCCCGCGGCGGGATTCCCGATCCTGTGTCCGATACACAGATATCCACTAAGCCGGTTTCTTCGCGATAGAAAAGAGACAACCGGATACTGCCGCCGTCCGGAGTGAATTTCACTGCATTTGAAAGCAGACTGTCTAGTATCACTCCCAGTTTGATAGCGTCCATATCGGCATAAATCTTCGCTTTGTTTGTCTCGAAAAGGAAAGTCAGCCGCTTGTCTTCTTCGTAGACGGAGAACAGACTGTGGCTGAATGACACAAGTTCGATACGCGACAGTATTAGTAGTGAATCTTCGTTATCTTCTATACGGTTGAAGTTGAGCACCTGATGAATCAGCGAATTAATCTTCATCGCATTGCGTTGCACTTCTTCCAATGTCTGTTTCTCGTGCGCTTCCTCCGTCGCAGGGAGTAGCTGGCTCACGGGTGCAATAATCCGGCTAAGCGGTGTCTTTAGCTCATTGGACAGGTTGCTGAAGAAAGCCATTTTCTGGCGTGACTGTTCCAGAATCTTCTCTTTCTCCATACGTTCCATTTTCAACCGGTTCTTGACGCGGAAGAAATTGATTGTCCAGATGATGAGGCTGAGGAACAAAAGAACATAAATCACCTTTGCCCAAACCGTATAATACCACGGAGGCAGGATCTTGATATTCAAAATATAAGGATGTTCGGACGGGTGGCCACTCTTTTCCACCTTACTGATAATTAATTGATAATCTCCGTAGTTGAGGTTGCTGTATGTAATGCGGTTTGTATTTGATTTCAGGAAATTCCATTCTTTGTCCATTCCCTCCAGCCGATAGACAAATTCATGCTTTTCCTCTAGCGAATAGGGGAGGTCGGAAAGCTCGAAAGCCAGATTATTCTGGTTATATGCCAGTTCGATAGAGTTCGTATAACGGATATTAGGTATGCTTTCTCCGGTGTGCGGAGACATCAACTGGTTGTTGATATATAAAGCAGTCAGCAGGATCGGGCGTTCCGGTTGATTCATAGCCTGTATGTCCGGCCGGGAAATACCGAATCCGTCCGCACCTCCCAAATAGATGTTTTCGTCTTTCGGGTCAAAGAAAAGACTTGTGAAACGCTTGTCTGTCATGTTCTGTTGGCGTGCATCCATTGTTTTCCGGTCGACAATCCAAAGCCCGTTGGTTGTAGAAATCCAGATATGCTCTTTTACGGAAGTCATAGACAGAATTTCATTGTTACTGAAGCTGCCGAAGGTAATACTTTGCTGACCGGAATCTTGGGGATTGATGCGCATGACCCCACCGTGAAATCCTACCCAGAGCATACCGTCCTCATCTCGTAGGAGATAATTCGGGCTCTTTTCACCGCTCAACTCTTCGGCAAACAATTTGGTTACTTGCTGCGTGCGCGGATTGATTTTGTCTATTCCTTTGCTGTTGTAGAGCAATACCCATACATTACCTTCCGCATCGGGAACAATTTGGTTGATGAACATTCCTGACAGGCCGTTGCGAGTGGAATAGTTCTGCTCGGCTATGTAGGTTCCGCCGGAAGATTGTACCAGTTTTTGTTTGTCTACTACAAAAATTCCTCCGAGGCAGGTTGCTATCCAGAGTTTTCCGTCGGTGTCTTCAAACAGGTAATAAGCCCAGTTGGTGTTGTTTGTTCCTGTGCTGTCTACGATGTTGTAGTGTACAAATTGGTGAGTCTTGTAGTCGTAACGGTTAATACTGCCGTCCGTGGCTATCCAGAGTTGTTGTTCTCTGTCTTCGTAGATGTGTCGGATACGGTTGTGGGACAACGGATGGTGCTTATCTCCCATTCTGTACCAGACAGCGTCGTGCTTGTTACCGGTGGGGTTGGTAAAACGGATGACTCCGTTAGTTCCTCCGAACCAGTAGAACCCTTTGGAATCCCGGAACAGGGAATAAAACTGGTTTCCGTCTCCTGTACCCGTGATTTGCGAGATAGGAATGAATTGCAATGCACTGTTGTAGCGTGAAAGGGAGATGCCGTAATCCGTTCCCAGCCAGATGTTCTGTTCCTGATCGGCAAATATATTCCAGATAATATTGTTGGTTAGCGACTGGATATTGCGGGAGTCGTGTACGATGTGTTGCAGTGTCCCATTATCGTTCTGGTAAACATAAAGTCCGTTATCGGTACCCGCTAATAAATTTCCATCCCCGTCCAAAGCCAGTGATTTAATGGAATTGTTGTGGAAGGCATCTATCGGTTTCATTAGTCCCGTGGCCGGAGTATATTGGAAAAGAGATCCTTCCATTCCGATCCAGATACATTGGCGGGACGTATCTTCCAACAAAGAGTTGACAAAGAGATTGCTCACGCTCCGGTTGACGGGCAACGGGATATTTTCAAACTTTCCGCTTTCCTCTATATATCGGCATAAACCATTGTAGGTGCCTACATATATCTGATTGTCCGTTGTGCGGATGATAGAATAAATAGTGTGATGGGGAAGTCCGTTGCTCTTACTGTCGAGTGAAGCCAGTTTCTTTGTGTTGAGTTGATACGTATACAGACCGTTCAACGAACCTATCCATAAGGTGTCTCCTTGAAGCGCCATTGTCCGTACATCTGTCGGGAAATCCGTTTCCGGTTGTTCGTATTTGTCCGTCCGGTAGTTGTAGACGAGGATTCCGTTATCTGTCCCTAAATATAAATAAGTATTGTCTGCTATTATTCCGCAGTAAATGCGCGTGTTATTGCGTTCTCCATAAGTGAAGTGCTGCTGTGTGGAATATCCGTCGTAACTGAATAACCCTTTGTTGGAACCTATCCATATCAACCCTTCGCTGTCTTGCAGGAAGCAACTGATGACCGATGCTTCGGCACCGAGGTAGATATTCTCGAATTGTTGATAATTCACTTTCTGCCCGTATGCACTGCCGCCTATACAGAATGCACAGACAAGAAAAAGAATCGTTATCATTCGTTGGCACATATTGTCAGGTTTGCAGGTTTTTAAATCAGTAATTATTGCAAATAACTTTGTTCTTTATTGCAAATGTAGGAAAAATGCCGGTTACTCTTGTAAATCTCACCGTCTTTTTGTTCCTTTGTCGTCTATTTATAAACAGAAAACTTCAGGATGAAAAAGCTTATTTATCTGCTTTTGTTGCCGCTGGTTGTGGCTGTGACTGCTTGTGGCGGTAAAGTAAACTCGAAAAAGGAGTCGGTATTGGCAACGCAGGATAGCGTAGACGCCCGTGGAATACAACGGATGCAGACTTCTAAAAGTGAAATAGACATCAAATTCAAAGGGAAGGATTATCGTTCTTTCGTTTCCCGTACACCGGACGAGAGCCTGCCTCATGTTACCAATGAAATGGGGGATACGTATATGGATAATAAAATCGTGCTGCGTCTGACGCGTGGCGGTGAATCAGTGTTCAACGAGACCTTCACCAAGAATGATTTTTCTTCGGTAGTGGATGCCGACTTTCTGGCAAAGTCCGTGCTCGAAGGAATCGTATATGATAAAACAACTCCGCAAGGCATTGTATATGCAGCGAGTGTCTGCTATCCGCAGACGGATTTGTATGTCCCGCTTTCCATAACGATAACCGCCGACGGAAAGATGAGTATTCAGAAAGTTGATATGCTGGAAGACGCGTATGAAGAAGAAACACCCGATTAAGCCTGTGAACAGGCTTTTTAGTAGAATAGTACAAATGTGAAAGCATTTGAGACAAACGAAAGGCAACCGAAAAAGGTTGCCTTTCATATTTTTGTACCGTTGATAAATTTGCTGTCCTGTTTTTATTTGTATACCGAGGACTGAAAGTTAAAGAACACAAAAAAAAGACTGTTCTTCGGTTATTCCCAAATCTTTCCTAAATCTGTATCGTTATTTGCTGTATAAAACTAAAGTATAGTATTAACGTTAAAAAAATAATGATTATGAAGAAAATTCTATCTTTACTCGTGTTGGCTATTGTTGCCGTACAGTTTTCATGGGCTGCTGATGTGATAACTAAAGACATGAATCAGTTACCGCTTCCGGCACGCAATTTTATTAACCGTCATTTTACTAAACCCGAAGTGTCTCATATCAAGATTGATAAGGAAATGCTGGAGGCTACCAAATATGAGGTGTTACTGACAGACGGTACGGAAATAGAATTCGACAGCAAGGGAAACTGGGAAGAAGTAAGTGCCCGAAAAGGACAGGTGATTCCTGCAAGTATTGTTCCGAACTTTGCCGTTGATTATCTGAAAGCACATAATTTTGCTGCTGAAGGAGTGACGAAAGTGGAGCGTGACCGTAAGGGATATGAAGTTGAATTGTCCACAGGCGTCTCTTTCAAGTTTGACAAGAAAGGGAAGTTTGTTAAAGCGGACGATTAAGTATAAGTGATAGTATAATAATAAACCTGAACCAAAAAAGTAACTATGTTGAGATTTAAGTTTGGCGCCTGGGCGGTGGTTCTGATGTTGGCTGCCCTTTCATTCGGCGCCTGTTCCGATGAAGATGATGATCCGGCTTTCAATCCGCCTTCCAATATTACGGAAGCCTTGAAACAATTATATCCGGCAGCTCAGAATATAGAATGGGAAATGAAAGATGTGTATTATGTGGCCGATTGCTGGGTGGCCGATGACGAACTGGAAGTCTGGTTTGACGGGAATGCGAATTGGCTGATGACAGAAAATGAACTGGAAAGTATAGATAGTTTAGTTCCGGCTGTATATACTGCTTTCAATAATACCAAATATAGTTCTTGGGTGGTGACCGATGTCTATGTACTCGTTTATCCGCAGAATCCTACGGAATCTGTCATTCAGGTGAAGCAGGGAAGCCGGCGCTATTCACTGGTTTTCTCGCAGGATGGTGGATTGCTGCACGAAAAGGATATCAGTAACGGGGATGATACGATTTGGCCTCCGGCTGAATAATTTCTTATCCATTTAACTGAAATGGAAAGAGTGACGGTATCTTGTCAGGATAGCGTCACTCTTTTGTTAGTATAGTGACGGTCTTCCGATAAGATAGCGTCACTATAATTGTAGGTTTACATTTGCTGGTAATCTTTGGCCAATCCTCCTTCACTCGTCTCTTTGTAGAGTGAGGGAAGGTCATGTCCGGTTTGTTTCATCACTTGCACTACCTTGTCGAAAGATACACGATGCATACCGTCCGTAAAGGCAGAATAAAGATTTGCGTCGAGTGCGCGGGCGGCAGCGTAGGCATTCCGTTCGATGCAGGGAATCTGTACCAATCCGCATACAGGGTCGCAAGTCATACCCAAGTGATGTTCCAATCCCATTTCTGCTGCATATTCAATTTGTGCCGGACTACCTCCGAATAATTGGTTGGCTGCTGCCGATGCCATGGCACAGGCAACGCCTACTTCACCTTGGCAACCTACTTCCGCGCCGGAGATAGACGCATTGAATTTGACGATGTTTCCGATCAGTCCGGCAGTAGCCAATGCACGCAAAATACGCATATCGCTAAAATCACGGCTCTTTTGCAGGTGATAAAGTACGGCAGGCATGACACCGCAGGAACCACAGGTGGGGGCAGTTACTATCTTTCCCCCCGAAGCGTTCTCCTCGCTTACCGCCAGTGCATAAGAGAATACGAGTCCTCTCGATTGAAGGGACTGTTTGTATCCGGTAGCACGTATATAATAGGTAGAAGCTTTCCGTCGCAGGTTCAATGGGCCGGGGAGCACTCCTTCCGCTTCCAGTCCGCGGTGAATGGCTTCTTTCATTGTATCCCATACTTCAGCGAGGTAATCCCAGATATCTTCATTCTCGCACTCTTTCACATATTCCCAGTAACTCTTTCCGGTACGTTCGCACCATTCCAGAATTTCCGTCATACTGTTCATCCCATATACTTCAGGACTTTCAATTGTCGGATTGCTATTGTTTTCAGCTAGTGCGCCTCCGCCGATACTATAAACTGTCCAATTCTCCTGAATCTTGTTGTTAGCGTCGAAAGCGGCAAATGTCATTCCGTTCGGGTGGAAAGGAAGAAAGACTTTCGGTTGCCAGATGATTTCTACCGGGGCGGTAGTTTTGAGTGTGTCTATAATGGCTACATCCGTCATGTGCCCTTTTCCGGTAGCGGCGAGACTTCCATAGAGTGTTACTTTGAAAGAGGCTGCATCCGGATGACGTTCTACGAACATTTCTGCAGCTTTGCGTGGACCCATTGTGTGACTGCTGGAAGGACCAGTACCGATTCGATATAGCTCTTTAATTGATTTCATGAGTTATGTGTGCTTAATTAATACCATTTCTTTTTTCTAAAATACAAATATACAACAATACCGATAACTCCCATTAAAATCCATGCAAATAAATATCCGTATCGCCAATCAAGCTCCGGCATCCATTTGTAATTCATTCCCCATACTCCGACTAAAAAGGTGAGAGGGATGAAGATAGTGGATACAATGGTCAGACGTTTCATGATGTCGTTCATGCGTAAGTCATTGTTCGATATATATAGATCGACTAATGAAGAAAGCGTTTCACGGCAGATTTCAATAGTCTGGAGAACGAATTGTAAATGGTCATTCACGTCATTGAAGAACGCACGGTTTACTTTATGGATAAGCAGGTTTTCCGCCCGTAACAGTTTTACGTATTGTTCCTTTAGGGGGAGAATGGATTTCTTCATCAGCATATATTGACGCCGGAGTGACTGGATCTGGATACCTATATCATTTTCGTCGGTGATAGTCAGCAACTCCTCTTCAAGATCTTCGAGGGCATCGTCGATAGAAGAAATTGTTGAGATGTAATTGGTCATTATACTGTTCAGCAGTACACTGAGCAAATAATCCGTCTGACGGCTACGTATTTTCAGTACATCATTGCGTAAGGCAGCGTTAATATCATCGAAGAAGTCGGTTTCCTGTTCGAGAAAGGTCAGCACATAGTTGCTTCCCAGAATGACACAGACTTGCTGTTGGAGCAGTTCGTCCAGTTCGTTTTCCTCCTTATGGGTGTTGGGATAGAATAATTTCAGGATGAGAACGATATATTTATCATGTTCTTCGATTTTAGTCGGGTGGTCTGCGTTCAGGATATCCTGCAAAACAAGGAAGTCTATTTCAAAATGAGCGCAAATCTCGCGGATTGTTTCCGTATCTTTTAAACCGTGCACTTGCAACCAGTTGATTCGCGCACTGTCTAATGTTGCTTTGACGGATTGGAAGGTGTCGCCGGAGCTTTCCTGCATCTCAGTGGCATTGTAGGTGCAGAGATGAATGTGGGTAGGAGTAAGGCTGTCCCCTGTGTAAATGAGCTTTTCGCTTAATAGGTTATTTTTCATGCTTTATTCTCGTTTTAGAAAACCACCGCAACAAAGGTAGTGGTTTTCTAAATGAGAACAAGTTCTTGCGACGTTTTGTTTACAATATGTCTTATATCCGGGTCAATCAAAATCTACTACTGTGATTCCGGCACCTCCGAACTGCACATGCTCGTCGGCATAATGGCGGATACTCGGTACGGTGGACAGATATTGGCGGATGAGTGTACGAAGGATTCCTGTTCCTGTTCCGTGAAGAATACGTACACGGTCCATACCGACCAATATAGCATCGTCAATAAAATAAGTGACTGCTTGCAATGCTTCGTCTCCGCGCATCCCACGCACATCGATATCTTGTTTGAAACTAAGTTTCTTTTCGTACATCTGGTCATGTGTCTGGCTGCTGACAAAGGTACTTTTGGCCATGCTTTCCGTCTTGGGGGCCGCGTTGGAGCGTTCGAGACGGTCCAACTTGACGGTTGTCTTGATACTTCCGAAGGCGACGATTGCATTCTTGCCACTGATTTCCATTACCTGCCCGACGCTGGTCTGACCTTTAATTTTTACATTTTCGCCAACGGAGATAGGAGCCACTTTAGGAGTAGCGGTTGTTGAGGAACTTGCCGCTTTCTGCTCGTTCTTTTTATTCTTCTTCCGTTCCTGTTTCTCTTTCAGTTTCTCCATTTTCCGAGCCATTTTTTCTTCTTGTTCCTTGGAAGCCAATGCATCCAAAGAAGTACGAAAGTCAGTCAGCTCCTGACGGGCCATGCGGGTCTTTTCTTTTTCTGCCTGTGCCTCTTTAATGGTACGGATCGTATTTTCAATACGGGCATTCGATTCCTGTAACATTCGTTCCGCTTCCTCTTTAGCCTGCCGGATAATCTCTTTCCGTGATTTTTGCAGTTCTTCCATTTCAGTCTGATAGCGGGCGATCGTTTCTTCCATGTGCTTCTCCCGTTGACGGATCGTTTGGCGTTTCCCTTCCCAGTAACGTTTGTCGCGTACGATATCCTGAAGATATTTGTCGGCATTGATGTACTCGCTCCCTACAATTTCCGAGGCGTCAGCGATTACATCTTCCGGCAATCCGATTTTCCGTGCGATCTCTACAGCAAAGGAGCTTCCCGGGTTACCGATCTGCAATTGGAAGAGTGCCTGCATTAAATGGCGGTCGTAAAGCATGGCGCCGTTGACTACGCCTTCATGGTCTTCTGCAAAATGCTTCAGATTCTGGTAGTGGGTGGTAATCACTCCGAAAGTCCTTTTCTGGTTGAAACGTTTCAGTACAGCTTCGGCAATGGCACCTCCAATCTGCGGCTCCGTACCTCCTCCGAACTCATCAATCAGGATGAGGCTACGTTCATTGCAACTTTTCATCATTATCTTCATATTGGTGAGGTGAGAGGAGTAGGTACTCAAATCGTCTTCGATAGACTGTTCATCACCGATATCTATGAAAATGCTGCTGAATATACCTGCATGACTGCGTTCGTGCATCGGAATCAACATGCCGCATTGTAACATATATTGCAATAAGCCTACCGTTTTCAGACAGACTGATTTACCTCCGGCATTCGGACCGGAGATAATGAGAATACGCTGTTTCTTGTTTAATTCTATGTCCAAAGGTACGACCTTTTTCCCATGCTTGGCTAGCGACAGTTGTAACAAGGGATGTACGGCCATAGTCCAGTCCAGTAACTGTTCATTTTCTATGGCGGGTTTCAGACTGTTGGTCTGTATGGCGAAATAACTTTTCGCACGGATAAAATCAATTTCTGCCAAAAATTCATACGACTGGAGTATCTCCGGAATAGACGGGCGCAACACATTGGAGAATTCCGTCAGGATACGGATAATTTCCCGTCTTTCGTCTCCTTCGAGTTCGCGGACGCGGTTGTTTGCTTCTACAACCTCCGCCGGTTCGATAAATACGGTTTTTCCGCTTGCCGATTCATCGTGGACGATTCCTTTAATCTTACGTTTGAGTCCCGGAGCGACAGGGATAACCAGGCGACCGTCGCGCATGGTAGGGGCTACGTCCTTATCTACATATCCTTCGGATTGCGCGCTGCGCAGAATGCTGTTCAACGAGCGGGAAATACTTCCCATTGTATTGGCTAATTCCCTGCGGATACGAGCCAGTTCTGTAGAAGCATTATCTTTTATCTTTCCATATTTATTGAGGATACCGTCTATTTTTCCAATCAATTGGGGGAATACGGCAATGTCTCCCGCCAGTCGTTTCAGACTGGGGTAGGGGCTATCACTTTCTTCTTCGTCTTCATTGTTCCGATGCAGGAAACGGACGATATCACGAATGGTCTCTAGTGAACGGCGCAAGTCGAATAATTCCTGTTCGTCCAGATACATTCCTTCTATCCGTATCCGTTTCAGTGAAGGGCGGACATCGAAAAAAAATTGGTCGGGAAATCCGTCCTCTTCTTGAATGATGCGAACAAACTCGGTTACCTGGTTTAAATTCTCTTCTACTACTTCATATTGTTCGGAAAAGCCCATGTCTGAAACTTTTTCTTCGCCTAAAGTGCTAAGACACTTGTCTTTCAGTAACTGCCTTATCTGGTCGAATCCTATCTTTTGCTCAAAATTTTGAGGGTATATCATATCTTTATTCCTTATAACTGGGCACAAAAATACGATTAATTCACGAAAAAAGTGTCAGATTGTTTGCAGATTTAAAAATGATTCGTACCTTTGCACCGCTTTCAACGGAAAGCACTTCTGATAAAGGAGTTTTGGAGAGGTGGCAGAGTGGTCGATTGCGGCGGTCTTGAAAACCGTTGTCCCGCGAGGTACCCGGGGTTCGAATCCCTGTCTCTCCGCAATAAATGCTGAAAATCAGTAAATTATAAAACGAACACCCAGTTTTACACCCAAAAATGTAAAGTTGGGTGTTTTTGTATTAT
>UMCE01005918.1_pt1 | contig 14780 bp, 7 predicted proteins | sample 1964191 | NCBI WGS metagenome assembly UMCE01 (sample SAMEA4835964, study PRJEB28245) | human gut metagenome | biome: gut microbiome; material: fecal sample | place: Denmark | collected 2008
ACTAATTTTTTCATAATTCATTTGCTTTTAGGTTGGTATATCTTATTGTTAAGTCTAAGTGCTTGCTTGTTGTAGCGCTTGTTGCTTACGTCTAATATAGGTCAAATGGTGTGCCAGAAAGAGTGTGTGTTGGATAATGTTCTGATAGTTAGTGATATATGTTTCTATGCAAAGTGTGGCATAGTGTGGAAAAGTGTGGAATGTGTGGAGGGGAGTGTGGAATAATTCCACACCTTTTAGTCGGATATGTTATAAAGCTTCAACTTGTTGTACAGCGTTTTGCGGTCAATGCCCAACAGTTGTGCAGCGCGGCTCTTGTTGTTTCCCGTCTGCCGCAAGGCTTCGATGATTTGATGCTTCTCTGCCTCCTCATTGCGGAGAGGGATACCGATGATGGCCGGTGCGGGTTCTTTCAGTTCATTCAGTTCGTTGATAGTAATGAATTTGCCTTGTGCCAGCAAGGTTGCACGGCGTACCATATTTTTCATTTGGCGTAGATTGCCGGGCCAGGGATATTCCAATAGGGCGCGGGATGCCTTGTCATCAAAGCCGGTCAGTTGCTTGTCCATTTCGCGGTTGGCCTGGTCCAGAAAGAAATTGGCAAAGAGCAGGATGTCTTCACGGCGGTCTTTGAGTTGCGGCATGCGTAGGGTGAATTCATTGATACGGTGATATAAATCTTCACGGAACGCCCCTTTTTCGATGGCTTGCTCCAGATTTTCGTTGGTGGCGGATACCAGACGTATGTCCACGCTTATCTCTTTGTTTGAACCTACCGGACGTATCTTGCGCTCTTGCAAAGCACGCAGCAACTGTATTTGCACTTCATAGCTCAGATTGCCTATCTCATCCAGGAAGATGGTACCGCCGTTGGCTTCGACGAAAGCGCCCGTTTTGTCGGTCAGTGCGCCGGTAAAGGCGCCCTTTATGTGCCCGAAGAACTCCGAAGCGGCCAATTCTTTGGGAATAGAACCGCAATCGATGGCTACAAACGGCTGGTCGGCACGCTTGCTGAGCTGGTGGATGCGGTGAGCTACGTATTCTTTGCCCGTTCCGCTGGCACCATTGATGAGTACAGACATATTGGTAGGTGAAACCAGTTTCACATAATTGTAGAGTTGTTTGGCTGCGTCGCTCTCTCCCTCAAGGAAGTCGGAGGAGGACAATGAGCCTTCTGCACCCTTCAGAGGCTGATTTTTCATCTTGTCGGAATGCATCGTCTGTTTGGGTGAAACGGATGGTCTGTTTGGGGTAAACGCATCATCTGTTCGGGACGAATGCATCATCTGTTTCAAAGCGGAGGATGATGCATTCAAGGCTTCGCCTATTTTTTTCAGTAATTCGTCCGGGTTCACAGGCTTGGCAATGTAATCGCAGGCTCCCAGTTTCATGGTTTGGACGGCCGACTGTATGTCAGCGTATCCTGTCATGATGATAAGCGGTATTTGCAGGCCGTGTTCGCCCAGCCATTTCAATAAGTCAATGCCATCCTTGTCGGGCAGGCGCAGGTCAGACAATATCAAGTCTACGGTTTCCGACTCAATATGTTTTTGAGCACGGGCAATGCTGCTGGCGGAGGTTACTTGGAAACCTTTTTTGCCGAGCCATGTTTTTAGCATCATGCCGTAAGTAATATCATCTTCTACAATTAATATGGATGTCATTGCTTTAGCCTTTTATCTCTTTTATGTAGGCAAAGGTAAGTGCTTTTGTCTGATTTTAGTATATTTGCAAACTTAAATTAAATAAAAAACAAAATGAAAAGAAATCTTATTGTATTATTAACTATACTGGTTTGCGGTCTGACTGCTTGCAAGCCGGGACAAAAGAAAGAGGAAGATATGGAAAAAGAAACGAAGCTGAAGATTGAAACAAGTGCGGGTGACATCACCGTGAAACTGTATAATGAAACCCCGAAACACCGTGATAACTTTATCAAGCTGGTGGAAGACGGCACGTATGAAGGTACGCTGTTCCACCGTGTCATCAAGGACTTTATGATACAAGCAGGTGACCCGGAATCGAAGAAGGCTCCGAAAGGCAAGATGCTGGGGGCAGGCGACGTGGGTTATACCGTTCCTGCCGAATTTGTTTATCCGAAGTATTTTCACAAAAAAGGTGCTTTGTCGGCTGCACGCCAGGGTGATGAGGTGAACCCTGACAAGGCATCATCCGGCTGCCAGTTCTACATTGTGACCGGAAAAGTGTATAATGACTCTACCTTGCTGGGGATGGAACAGCAGATGAATCAGATGCGCTTGAACAATGCTTTCAACGCGTTGGCGCAGAAACACATGAAGGAAATCTACAAGATGCGTAAGAATAATGACCAGGACAGTCTGATGGATTTGCAAGATTCCTTGATTGCGCAGGCAGAGGCTCAGGTTGCCAAGGAACCGGAGTTCAAGTTTACCCCCGAGCAGGTGAAGGCTTATACTACCGTGGGCGGTACTCCACATTTGGACGGTGCATATACCGTGTTCGGTGAAGTGCTGGAAGGTATGGATATTGTTGATAAAATACAGAAGGTCAAGACTGACCGTAACGACCGTCCCGAAGAGGATGTGGTTATTAAAAAAGTGACAGTGATAGATTGATGATAGATTCTGTCATTCCATTTTATGAAAATAAACAAAAAGATATTTGACAACGGTCTGCGGTTGGTGCACAATGAGGACACCAGCACGCAGATGGTTGCCTTGAATATTGTTTATGACGTGGGTGCCCGTGACGAACATCCCGAGCATACGGGCTTTGCCCATCTGTTCGAGCATCTGATGTTCGGAGGCTCGGTGCATATTCCTGATTATGACGCTCCTTTGCAATTGGCAGGCGGAGAGAATAATGCATGGACCAATAATGATATAACCAATTACTACTTGACGGTTCCAAAATCGAATGTGGAAATCGGCTTCTGGCTGGAGTCCGACCGCATGCTGGAACTGGCATTCAGTGAGCAAAGTCTTGAAGTGCAGCGTGCGGTAGTGATGGAGGAATTTAAACAACGTTGCTTGAACCAGCCGTATGGTGATGTGGGACATCTGCTTCGTCCTTTGGCTTATCAAACGCATCCTTATCGCTGGCCTACTATCGGGAAAGACCTCTCTCACATTGCCAATGCCACGCTGGACGAGGTAAAGGAATTCTTTTTTCGTTTTTATGCACCTAATAATGCAGTGCTGGCCGTTACCGGAAATATTTCGTGGGAAGAAACGGTTAGGCTGACAGAAAAATGGTTTGCTCCCATTCCCCGTAGGAATGTGCCCGTAAGGCAATTACCGCAAGAAGTTGTACAGACGGCAGAACGCCGGCAGACGGTGGAACGGAATGTTCCTCTGGATGCTTTGTTCATGGCTTATCACATGTGCAGCCGTGAGGATGCCGATTATTATGCCTTCGATATTCTGTCGGATATTCTGAGCAATGGACGTTCCAGTCGCTTGACCCGCAGGCTGGTGCAGGAGCAGAAGTTCTTTTCCAGTCTCGATGCCTATATCTCCGGTACACGGGATGCCGGCCTGCTGCATATCAGTGGAAAACCATCTGCAGGCGTATCTTTGGAACAAGCCGAGGCTGCTGTCCGGAAAGAGTTGGAAGAGTTGAAATCCGGGTTTGTTGGAGAGCAGGAATTGGAGAAAGTAAAGAACAAGTTTGAGTCTACACAGATATTCGGCAACATCAATTATCTGAATGTTGCCACGAATCTTGCCTGGTTTGAACTGACCGGGCAGGCGGAAGACATAGACCGTGAAGTGGACAATTACCGCTCTGTGACGGCAGAACAGCTTCATAGGGTCGCCCAACAGACCTTCCGCGATGAAAACGGGATTGTGCTTTATTACCAAAAAGAAAACCTTTAGTATGAAAAAATTATTTGATACGTATAAGCAGCACTATAAAGCATTGCTTCTCCTGGGGCTACCCATTGTGGTGGGGCAGTTGGGAGTCATTGTGCTTGGTTTTGCCGATACGCTGATGATTGGGCATCACAGCACGGAGGAACTGGGTGCCGCTTCTTTCGTAAACAATCTGTTTACTCTTTGCATTATTTTCAGTACGGGCTTCAGCTACGGGCTGACACCGGTTGTAGGGGGCTTCTACGGTAACCGCCGCTTTGCCGAGGCAGGGCAGGCGTTGCGGTGTAGCCTGGTTGCCAATGTGCTGGTGGCTTTGTTGCTGACTCTTGTCATGGCTGTTCTCTATTTCAATGTGGAGCGGCTGGGACAGCCCGGAGAATTGTTGCCTCTAATCAAGCCTTACTATCTGGTGTTGCTTGCTTCACTGGTCTTTGTCATGCTGTTCAACGGTTTCAAACAGTTTACGGACGGCATCACCGAAACCAAGACGGCCATGTGGATTCTGCTCGGAGGGAATGCGCTTAACATCGTAGGAAACTATATACTTATCAATGGAAAGCTGGGCTTTCCGGAGATGGGACTGCTTGGTGCGGGTATCAGCACTTTGTTCTCCCGCATTGTGATGGTGGTGGTCTTTGCGGCGATTGTGCTTCGCGGCCGCCGGTTTATCCGTTACAGGCTCGGCTTCATGCGGCTGGGGTGGTCGATGCCGATGTTCAGGAAGCTCAATGCACTGGGCTGGCCCGTGGGTATGCAGATGGGTATGGAGACCGCTTCCTTCAGTCTGAGCGTCGTCATGGTGGGCTGGCTGGGGACACTTGCCCTAGCATCGCATCAGATAATGCTTACTATCTCTCAGTTCACCTTCATGATGTATTATGGCATGGGCGCTGCGGTTGCCGTGCGTGTCAGCAACTTCAAGGGGCAGGGAGACGGGCAGAATGTGCGCCGCTCGGCGTATGCCGGCCTTCACATCATCCTGTGTATGGAGGTGGTGTTGCTGGGTATCGTCTTTGCGCTTCGCGGTCAGGTAGGGGGATGGTTTACGGACAATGCGGAAGTGTCCGGCATGGTTGCCGCTCTCTTCTTCCCGTTCTTGATTTACCAGTTCGGCGATGGGTTGCAGATTAACTTTGCCAATGCCCTGCGCGGCATCTCGGATGTGAAACCGATGATGATTATTGCATTTATATCCTATTTTATTATATCTTTGCCCGTAGGGTACCTTTGCGGTTTCGTTTTCGGTTGGGGGCTGACGGGAGTCTGGATGGCTTTCCCGTTCGGACTGACCAGTGCGGGAGTGATGCTGTGGTTGAGGTTCCGTAAACAGACCAGGGAAAGGATTTGATAGTATGAATAATGTCTCCAAAGTAAAGATTGCCGTAGGCTACACTTTGTTGCTGGCGGTATTGTTTTTTTCCTTGTTTTTCGTACACCGGGAAATGGAGAACCTTATTCTTACTGATGACCGCGATGTACAATGGACAGACAGCGTGCTTGCTTTGATACGCGAGAAGGATACCAATACGATAAAAATGCTGCGCACGCTGAGTGAGGCGAATGACAGCATGGTATCCACCAGTGACATTGAGCAGATAATTGCCCAGCAGGACTCGGTAGTGACCCAGCAGCGTGTGCAGCACCGTATCATTACACATCGGGATACCGTCGTGACACGCCCTCGGAAGAAGGGGTTTTTCCGTCGTTTGGGTGAAGTGTTTGTCCCCCCAAAGAAAGATACGGCTATCCAGGTAAAGACCTCCCTTGAATTTGCAACGGATACGGTGATTGAACCCTATAATCCGGCCGATTCTTTGCATGAGAAACTGCGTGCCGTGGCCCAGCAGAAAAAAGCTGTAAACACTGTTATACAGCGACGTAAACGCTATCTGCAACGCTTGGACCATATGCTGACCGCTCGTATTGACAGCTTGCTGAAAGATTACGAGACGGAAACTCTGCTGCGTGCACGGACGGAAGCCGAGTATCAACAAGCGGTCCGACGCCGTTCGGCCAAGATTATCAGTGGCATTGCCGTAGGTGCGGTGTTGCTTTCCGCTTTTTTTCTTATTATCATCGGCCGCGACATAACCCGAAGCAACCGTTACCGTCGTGAGTTGGAAGAGGCCCGTCGTCGTGCCGAGGATTTACTCGCTGTCCGTGAAAAACTGATGCTTGCCATTACCCATGATTTCAAAGCCCCGCTCGGTTCTATTATGGGCTATGCCGACTTGCTTTCCCGTCTGACGGTGGATGAGCGTCAGCGGTTCTATCTGGACAATATGAAAACCTCATCGGAACATCTGCTGAAGCTGGTCGTTGATTTGCTCGACTTCCATCGTCTTGATTTGAACAAGGCCGAAATCAACCGGGTCACCTTTCATCCTTCCCGCCTGCTTGAAGAGATACACGTCAGTTTTGAACCACTTACGGCTGCCAAAGGACTGGCGCTTCATTGCGACATTGCCCCGGAGCTGGGCGGTACCTATATTTGCGACCCCTTGCGTCTGCGCCAGATTATCAACAATTTGTTGTCCAATGCCGTGAAGTTTACGGACCAAGGCAGTGTTACCATGACTGCCCGTTACGAGGACCGTCGACTGGTAGTTGCCATTGCTGATACCGGTAAAGGTATGGAACCTGCCGACCGGGAACGTATCTTCCAGGAGTTTACCCGCTTACCGGGTGCTCAGGGTAAAGAGGGGTTTGGACTTGGACTTTCCATTGTCCGTATGCTGGTACAGTTGCTTGAAGGCACGATTGATGTAGACAGTGTGCCAGGCAAGGGAAGCACTTTCACCATATATATTCCTATCTATCCCGTAAGGAGTGAAGGACGGAGAATGAAGGATGAAGAATCGGGATGTGCTGCCACGCCGAATGGCAATTCTTCATTCCCCGTTCCTCATTCTTCACTGAAGAATGTCCTCCTTATCGATGATGACCGTATTCAGCTTACCCTTACTGCCGCCATGCTTCAGCAGAGTGGTATAAATTCTGTCTCTTGTTTACAACTGGATGAACTGCTGGATGCCTTGCGCACTGCAACCTTTGATGTTCTGCTTACTGATGTGCAGATGCCTGCTATTAATGGTTTTGATTTACTGAAACTGCTTCGTGCTTCGAACATACCGCAGGCACAGTCTGTTCCGGTGATTGCTGTCACTGCCCGCAGTGACATGCAGCGTGAGGAATTTACGGTGCATGGATTTGCCGGATGCCTGCATAAGCCGTTTACCGTCAGTGAATTGCTACATGAATTGAATATGGAGGACAAAGGGATGGAGGTTATGGAAGTTTCGGAAACTTCGGCTTGCCCGGGGTATAAATTCTCTTCGCTCACTGCTTTTTCGGTCGATGACCCCGAGGCGGCAAAGTCCATTCTGGAAAGTTTTGTGGCTGAAACCCGCCTCAATGCGGAGCGTTTGCAGAAGGCTGTGGAGAATGAGGATGTGGACGAGATGGCTGCTGTCTCCCACAAAATGATTCCCCTCTTTACTTTAATTGGAGCAGCGGAACTGGTTGCATTGCTGAAACTGTTGGAAACTTCTCATGGAGTGCCTTTTACCGGAGAGTTGAAAGAACACGCCCTTGCCGCCCTCGTTTTGATAGAGGATGTCATTACTCAGGCAACAGCTTTTCCGTAATGGGGGAACAGAGAAGAATACGTGATTTTTCTCTGTCGGGAACCAAATGTCGAAAGAAATTGTTTACTTTGTAGGACTTTTAAATACGATGAAAGATTGACGTTCCGATGAGAAGAAAATGGTTGAGAATAGCACTGTGGGTGCTGCTTACTCCTATTATACTGTTTATAATATTGATGATATTGCTTTATGTGCCTCCCGTACAGAATTTGATACGGAAGCAGGCTACGGCAATTGCATCAGGTGCTACGGGTATGGACATATCCGTGGAGCGGATTGACCTTCGCTTTCCTTTGAATTTGTTGGTCCGCGGTGTATTGGTGGTACAGCCTGCCGACAGTGCTGTTGATGTGCAGCATCCCGATACCTTGCTGAATCTTGGAAGTTTGAACGTACGGGTACAGGCATGGCCTTTGCTCAAAGGGAAAGTGGAGGTGGATGACATTACCTTGAAACAAGTTGCTGTCAACTCCTCCAATTTAATGGAAGGTATGTGCATCAAAGGAGTACTGGGGCATTTCTTTTTCGAAAGCCATGGCATAGACCTTACAAAAGAAGATGCCATCCTCAATAATATAGAATTGAGCGATACCCATGTGCAGGTGATGCTTGCAGATACCACTGAGACTCCCAAGGACACTACTGACACTGCGTTAAACTGGAAAGTCACACTCCATACTCTGAAGTTGAAGAACGTCTCGGTCGATTTACAGATGCCATTGGACTCCATGGGGCTGAAAGCCCATATAGGAGATGCTGAGATTGCGGACGCTGCTGCCGACCTGAAACACCAGTTCTATGGCTGGAGAAAATTCCTGCTGACTGGAACTTCTGTCAATTATGATACCGGTGGCCCGGGGAGTGCGATAGGCTTCGACCCCTCGCACATTGCTCTTCGCGACATTCGCCTGGGCATTGATTCTGTGATGTACTACGGCAGAGATATGAATGCCGTTATCCGGGAATTTTCCATGTATGAGCGTTCCGGTTTGAGTGTAACTTCCCTGACCGGGCGGTTGTTTGCCGATTCTACCGTTATCCGTATCCCTTCTTTGAAGTTGCTGACACCTCATAGTGAGATGAACCTTACGGCACAGACTTACTGGGAACTGATAAATATACCTACCACCGGCCGTCTGACAGCCCGTTTCAATGCCCGTATCGGCAAACAGGATGTACTGCTTTTTGCCGGTGGCTTGCCGGAAGCTTTCAAGGAAGCCTATCCGTTCCGTCCGTTGGTGATTCATGCCGGTACGGAAGGAAACCTGAAGCAGATGCAGATTTCCCGTTTTACGGCTGAGCTGCCCGGAGCCTTTTCGTTGAGTGGGGGAGGAGAATTCTGGAGCTTGACCGACAGTGTGAAACGTAATGGAAGCATGGACTTCGAAATGCATACGCAGAACTTGAACTTCCTGACCGGACTAGCTGACATTGCTCCCGATGGCTCCATCATTGTGCCGGACAGTATGCACCTTGCGGCACGTCTCGGTATGGAGGGGGCGCAGTGCACTGCCGCCCTAAAACTGAAGGAGAAGGAAGGCGCCTTGAATTTGGACGCCGCCTATAATCTTGCTACGGAAGCCTACCATGCCGACCTTGCCATCAACAACTTGCAGGTGCATCACTTCCTGCCCAAGGACTCTATCTATACTCTTACGGCAAAGATGTCCGCTAAGGGGCAAGGGGTGGATGTGGCATCACGAAAAACTGTGGCCGCTTTGAATGCCTCCTTGGAAAAACTACAGTATGGCCATTGGGACATTTCCGGTGTAGATGTGCATGCCGGACTCAAGTCATCCGTTGCTACCGTCCGTCTTGCCAGCGATAATGTCCTTCTCAAGATGCAGGGAAATGCGGATATGCGTCTTGACCGCAGCTATCTGGATGGCGCTTTGGATTTAAATGTGGAAGAGGTGAATCTGCATAAGCTGGGTTTGGTGCCCCGACCATTGAAACACCCGTTTGCCTTTACAATGGGAGCGGAGGCACGTCATGATTCTCTCAAGTTGAGGCTTGATGCCGGTGACTTGAATCTGCGTTTCCGCGCTCACAGCACGTTGAAGAAGTTGATGGAACAGTCGGATAAATTTGTCTCTATCCTGACAAAGCAGATTGATGAACGGCGTTTGGACCATGCCGCTTTGCGCCAAGTCCTTCCTTCAGCGGGCATGCATCTGGAAGCCGGTAACCAGAATCCCGTCAGCTATTTCCTGGCTGCAAAGGGTATTTCCTATAATGATTTCAAACTGAGCTTCGGATTTACTCCGCAAGTCGGCATCAATGGACGTACAGCTGTTCACGGATTGCGCATGGACTCCTTGCAGCTCGATACGATATTTTTTACAGTAAAGCAGGATACTGCCCGCATGAAGTTGCAAGGTGGTGTCATAAACGGTCCCAAGAACCCGCAGTTTGTGTTCCGTAGCACACTGACGGGTGAAGTCCGTAATGAAGATGCGGAACTGACTGTGGATTATGTGAATGGAAAAGGGCAGACCGGTGTTCTATTCGGTATTAATGCCCGTCCGTTGACCGAAGGACACGGTCGCGGTAATGGTGTGCTGCTGAACCTTATTCCTGCCGAGCCGATTATCGCTTTCCGTAAATTCCACTTTGCGGACAATAGTAACTGGATTTATCTGCATAAGAATATGCGCGTCTATGCCAATATTGATATGGACAGCGACGATGGTCTGTGTTTCCGTATGCAATCCGACAAGAATGATACCCTTTCCTTGCAGAATATAAACGTAGAACTGAGCCGATTGCGCTTGGATGAACTTACGGAGGTACTTCCTTATATGCCCCGGCTTACGGGATTGTTCTCCGCCGAAGCAAATTATATACAGACTGCCACTTCCCTGCAGGTGTCCGCCGAAGCCAATGTAGAGAAACTGACCTACGAACGCCAACCGGTTGGAGACATCGGCCTGGGGGCTACCTGGTTGCCGGGCGACAAGAATACGCACTATCTGAATACCTATTTTACATATGATAATGAAGAAGTGATGACCGCCGACGGTATCTTGACGCAGAAGAACGGAAAGGATACCCTGGAAGTGTCCACCCGTTTCGAGCATTTTCCATTGAAGATGGCCAATGCATTCATCCCTGACCAAACGGTGGCCTTTACCGGAGATATTGATGGAGGGCTTTATATTTGTGGTTCGCTGGACAAGCCTCAAATGCATGGTGATATTGTTTTGGACAGTGTGTCTGTCTATGCACGCCAGGCGGGAGCACGTTACTGGTTCGACAACCGTCCGGTACAGATAAAGGACAATCAGTTGATATTTGATAAGTTTGCCATTTATACCACCAGCAAGAATCCGTTTACGATTGACGGTAAGGTTGATTTCCGGAATATGGAGCGTCCTACTGCCAACCTCAATCTGCTGGCAGAGAACTATACGTTGCTGGATGCACCGCGTACCCGCGAAAGTCTGGTGTATGGAAAGGTGTTCGTCGACTTGCATGCCACGGTGAAGGGGCAGCTTGACGGGCTCACGATGCGTGGAAACATGAATTTGCTGGGCAATACCAACGTAACCTACGTGTTGACCGATTCCCCTTTAACGGTGGAAGACCGTCTCAGTGGGCTGGTTACCTTTACCTCGTTCACCGATACGACGTCGGTAAAAGCAGATGAGGTTCCTGCCATGTCTTTGGGAGGATTGGAAATGTATATGTCCGTCCATATTGACGATGCTGTCCGTCTTCGTGCCGATCTGAGTCCCGACCGTAGCAAATACATCGAACTGGAAGGTGGCGGTGATTTGAATATGCAGTATACTCCCCAAGGGGATATGAGCCTTACCGGACGCTATACCCTTTCGGGTGGCGTCATGAAATATTCGCTGCCTATCATCCCGTTGAAGGAGTTCCAGTTCAATCCCGGCAGTTATGTGGATTGGCGGGGGAATATTATGAATCCTACGCTGAGCCTGAAGGCTACGGAACGTATGCGTGCTTCTGTGGCCGATGGTGACGGGGACGGTTCGCGCATGGTGAACTTCGATGTTTCCATTTCCATCAAGAACAGGCTTGACGCTCCCGATTTGATATTCGATATTTCGGCGCCCGAAGATGCCGCAGTAGAGAATGAGCTGCAGGCAATGGGTGCAGAAGAGCGTAGCAAGCAGGCCATTGCCATGCTTGCCACGGGTATTTACCTGAACAGTGGTGCCAAAGGAGGAGGTTTGTCAATGGGAGCCGCCTTGAACTCAGTGCTTCAGAGCCAGATAAACTCCTTGGCGGGAGGTATAAAAGGGGCCAATATCAGTGTAGGTGTGGAAGACCGTACCTCTGCTGAAACGGGTGACACGCAGAAAGACTTCAGTTTTCGTTATTCCCAGCGTTTCTTCAACGACCGCGTACAGATAGTCATCGGTGGAAAAGTGTCCACCGGGGCCAATGCCACGAACGATGCGGAATCATTCATTGACAATATATCGCTGGAATACCGTCTTGATGCGTCGGGTACTCGATATGTCCGTGTATTCCATAATAAAAACTACGAAAGCATACTCGACGGTGAGATAACCGAAACGGGTGTCGGCCTTGTGCTGCGCCGGAAGATGGACCGATTGAGTGAACTCTTCATCTTCAGGAAGAAAAAGATAAAACCGGAGGCTGAAAATAGCGATATGAAAAAGTAGGAATGTGATATGAAACGACTGATATTATATATTGCAGGATTGATATTTCTGGCAGGTTGCTCCACCACGAAGCACTTGCCCGAGGGGGAGATACTCTATACCGGCCAAAAGCCGATGATTGTATTGAACCGCAGTGAAACGTCTGTTGGTGAGATTGCTATGGAAGAGGTGGAAGCCGCCCTTGCTACGGCACCGAACAATTCGTTGCTGGGAAGCTCTACTATCCGCTATCCCTTTCCTTTCGGACTGTGGATTTACAATGGTTTCCAGAAGTATGAGAAGGGATTCGGAAAGTGGATATTCAATAAATTTGCCGCCACTCCGGTGCTTATGTCTACGGTGAATCCCGATATACGCCAGAAGGCGGCGGTTAACTTGCTGCGCGATTATGGCTATTTCAACGGAAGCGTCAGCTACAAGACATTTATCGACCCGAAGGACTCGCTGAAGGCAAAGTTGCAATATACGGTGAACATGCGTAACCCCTACTTTATAGATACGGTATATTATCGTGGTTTCAGCGAGCGTACCACTCGCATTATGGAGCTGGGACGCCGACGTTCCCTTATCAGTTCGGGAGAACAATTCAATGTGGCTGATTTGGATGGGGAGCGTACCCGTATCAGTACCCTGCTGCGTAATGTGGGCTGTTATTATTTCCGTCCCGACTACCTGACCTATCAGGCCGATACCATGATGGTTCCCAATGGGCATGTCCAGATGCGCTTGATTCCCGTTCCCGGTATGCCAAAGGTAGCCGAGAAGCAGTTCCGTGTGGGGCGTAAATCCGTCTATCTTCTTGGAAAGCAGGGGCAGGAACCCAATGACAGCATGGATTACAAAGGCTTGACCATACATTACTACAACAAACCTCCGGTACGTCCCAACATGCTTTACCGTTGGTTGAACTATCAAGGTTATCGGCGGAAACGTCAGATACAAGACAGCGCAGGTATTGCCCGCCAGCGTTCTATGCAGAGTTTGTATAGTTTGTACCGTCAGACCCGTATTCAGGAGCGTCTGGCAAGCGTCGGTATTTTCCGTTATGCGGAGATGCAGTATATACCGCGTGATACGGCGTTTGTGTCTGATACATTGGATGTGAGGGTCATTGCCGCGCTCGATAAACCCTACGATGCGGAGTTGGATTTTAATGTCACCATGAAGAGCAATAACCAGACGGGACCGGGTGCCGCTTTTACGGTGACGAAGAACAATGTCTTCGGTGGCGGTGAAAGCTGGAATGTGAAGTTGAACGGTTCGTACGAATGGCAGACGGGCAAGGCAAGTTCTTCCTTGATGAACAGTTATGAACTGGGTATCTCCACTTCGCTTATCTTTCCGCGCGTGGTGTTTCCTAGGATGGGCGACCGTGAGTATGACTTCCCGGCTACAACGACTTTCCGTTTATATGCCGACCAGATGAACCGTGCCAAGTATTATAAGCTGTTGGCTTTTGGCGGTAATGTCACTTATGACTTCCAGCCCAAATCGACTTCCAGGCACAGTATAACTCCTTTCCGGTTGACATTCAATGTACTGCGCAATCCTACTGCCGCTTTCGATACGTTGCGTGCCGAGAATCCGGCACTCTACGTTAGTTTGCGCGACCAGTTCATTCCTGCCATGGAGTACACCTATACTTATGACAACGCTTCCGTGCGCGGCAAGCGTAACCCCATCTGGTGGCAGACCACCGTTGCGTCGGCCGGTAACCTGACTTCTGCTGTTTACCGTATTTTCGGCAAGCCGTTCAGTGAGGAAGGGAAGAAGCTTTTCGGTGTACCTTTTGCACAGTTCTTGAAGCTGAACTCGGAATTCAGGTACCATTACCGGATAGACAAGAACCAGATGATTGCTTCGCGTATTGCGGGAGGGGTGATATGGTCGTATGGCAACGCTACGACCGCACCTTATACGGAACAGTTCTATATCGGTGGTGCCAACAGTGTGCGCGCCTTTTCTGCACGCAGTATAGGTCCGGGCGGCTATCCTCCCGAGACGGATAGGAAATATACCTATATCAACCACGTGGGTGATATTCGCATGGAAGCCAATATCGAGTATCGCTTCCGTATGATTGCCGACTTGCATGGAGCCGTATTCTTGGATGCCGGCAATGTATGGCTGATGCGTAAAGATGAAAACCGCCCGAATGGTGAATTTACGTTGAAGAATTTCCCGAAACAGATTGCTTTGGGCACGGGATTTGGCTTGCGTTACGATTTGGACTTTCTTGTTTTTCGTCTGGACTTGGGTATCGGGCTGCATGATCCGTATGATACTGGGAAGTCGGGGTATTATAATATTCCCAAGTTCAAGGACAGCATGGCGTTGCATTTTGCCATCGGTTATCCGTTCTAAATGTACCTTTTTGAACGGATAGTGGTAAAGAATGAACTAAAACTCCCTTCTGTCAGCCATAAATTTTTGTACATTTGCAACCGTTATCAACTGTGATACACTAACCTTTTTAAATAATAACTAAGTATGAAACCAACTTTATTCTTATTGGCAGCCGGCATGGGCAGCCGTTATGGTGGCTTGAAACAATTGGACGGACTGGGCCCGAATGGCGAAACTATCATGGATTATTCTATTTACGATGCCATCAATGC
>UMCE01026102.1_pt1 | contig 13584 bp, 9 predicted proteins | sample 1964191 | NCBI WGS metagenome assembly UMCE01 (sample SAMEA4835964, study PRJEB28245) | human gut metagenome | biome: gut microbiome; material: fecal sample | place: Denmark | collected 2008
CGCCGTTTTCGTTGACTGTTGCAATGCCTGCGTCGGAAGTTGACCATGAAACACGTTTTTCGGTTGCATTTTCAGGCGAAACGGAGGCGGAGAGCTGAAGTGTCAGCCCAACGTCAATGCTTGCTTCGGCGGGTTCGATGTCAACGCTTTCAACGTGAACAACGGGTTCACTTTCGGGAACGGCAAAAAGGGACACGACTTCGGTGTTGCCGCCGATAATGCCGAGACGCGAGGCGGCGCCGGTTTCGAGGTTAACGCTGCAAAGCACGCCCTGAGAGATGTTGCAGAGAGCCCAATACATGGTGTCGGTGTTGTAATCATAGCACATGCTCTGTGCATAGGATACAACTTGGCCGGTGCTGCCGATGTTTCGTGTTGAGCCGTCCTGCTTGTTGATATGGTACAGGCAGCCGTCCATTGCAATGCCGTAAAGCTCGCCCTGTGCATCCGCCGCAAGAGTCAAAATGCCGGTTGTGATTTGTGCTACCTGAGTGATTTCGTATGTGAGAAGGTCGATGGTGACAAGGAAGCTTGCTTCGATTGCCGTTTCATCATCGCCGGAGTCCCACGGGAGGTTGTATGCAACGGCATACAGCTTGCCGGTCGTGTAGTCAAAAGTCATATCGCTCCAACCGTTATAGCTGCTTGCATCGGCAAAAAGCCTTTCGCGGCTCCAGTCGGCGGTGTTGACACGGTAAAAATACCCGTTTTCGGCAAAACCGTAAACATATCCGTTTACATATGCGCCGCAATTCATGTTCGTATAGTCATCGAACGCATTTTCCTCAACCTGTTCCTCGGTCACGGCGGCGGGATTGTCTGCCGTGAAGGAAATCCAGGCATAGGACAGCGTATCGTCATCGTCAAACACGCGATAGCCGTACAAACGCCCCGCGCTCAGAGCCTTTTCGGGCACGGAGCTGCTTTGTGCAGCAAAAACGGGAACAACGGTGAATGCCATAACCGCCGTGAGCAGCAGGGCAAGGAACTTTTTAATCGCTTTCATGCAATTACCTCCGTAAAAATAGAATTGAAGCAGGAACGGATAACCCCGCTTTTCGCAAAATAGATTTGTATGCACGATTTTTTGCGAAAAACAGTGAAACAGACCCGCCAACATATATATTTTAACAGCGTCGGTATCAAATGTCTATAAGGATGTGACGAATTTTTGCCTTTATATGATATATTTATAATTTAGATTTCCTTCCTGCTCGGCAAAGAGAAAAATGCGCCGTATGAACTTGCGGAAACCCGCTGATAAGGGTATAATGTAGCCTGAGTATATGTACGCATCGACATAAAGAAAAATAATCTGCTCCGACGGCGGACCGTGTCCGCAAATGTCGGACATGCTGAATATACCGAATAAACGCTGATTGATTTTCCTTACCGAAAGGACGGATATAGATTTTGGACAAAAATAAACTTAACAGGCTCATTGCAAAGGTTGAAAAGCCCGCGCGTTATATGGGCGGCGAGTTGAATATGCGCATCAAGGCAGAAGCGGAGTTTCGATTTGCACTCTGCTTCCCCGACACATACGAAATCGGCATGAGTCACCTTGGGTCAAGAATAATCTACAATATTCTTAACAAGCGTGCGGATACGTATTGCGAACGTGTATATGCGCCGTGGGTTGACATGGAAGAACAGCTGCGCGAAAACAACGAGCCGCTTTTTTCGCTTGAAACGCGTTCACCGCTGCGTGAATTCAATGTTATCGGGTTTTCGCTGCTGTATGAAATGTGCTACACGAACATTCTGACCGTGCTTGAACTGAGCGGCATACCGTTCCTCGCAAGCGAACGCGGGGAGGACATGCCGCTTATTGCAGCGGGCGGCCCCTGCGTGTGCAATCCCGAACCCGTTGCGGAAATCATGGACGTTATGTTTTTCGGCGACGGCGAGGAGCTTGTGAACGATTTTATGGATGTTTATGCGGAATGCCGCCGGAGAGGGTTGAACAAGCGCGATACGCTCATCGAACTTTCAAAAATCGAAGGCGTTTACGTTCCTGCATTCTATAAAGCGGAATATGACGAAAACGGCAATTTCAGCCGAATTGTAAAGACGGAACCGTCCGCACCCGACAGGATCACGCGCAGAATCGTCCGAAATCTGGATGCTGCGGAATTCACGGGTGATCTTGTCGTTCCGTATATGAACATCGTTCACGATCGGGTTGCGCTTGAGATTTTCCGCGGATGCACACGCGGATGCAGGTTCTGCCAGGCGGGATTTATTTATCGCCCGATACGCGAACGAAAGCCGAAAACGCTTATTGATTATGCGGACAGGCAGCTCGGCTGCACGGGCTATGACGAAATCTCCCTGTTTTCGCTTTCAAGCGGAGATTACTCCGAGATTCATGCAACGGTTCCGGAGATCCTTGAACGGTACACAAAAAACCGCGTTTCGGTTTCTCTCCCGAGTCTCCGCATAGATTCATTCCTTAAGGATGATCTTGAAAAAATGCAGAGCGTCCGCAAGGGCGGCCTGACGTTTGCGCCCGAAGCAGGCACACAGAGACTGCGCGACGTTATCAACAAGGGCGTTTGCGAAGAGGATCTGCTCCGCGCCGTCGGTGATGCGTTTGAATCGGGCTGGCAGGGAGTGAAACTCTATTTTATGATAGGATTGCCGACAGAAACGGATGAAGACATTCTCGGCATTGCGGAGCTTGCACGCAAGGTCAGCCGCTTATTCTATCAAATGCCGAAGGACAAGCGCGGCAAAGGGCTGCGCTGCACGGTTTCGGCTTCAACTTTTGTTCCGAAGCCGTTCACTCCCTTCCAATGGGAGCCCCAGATTTCAACCGAAGAAGTTCTGCGCCGGCAGGCATTGCTGCGTTCCGCGCTGAAAGGCATACGCGGGGTTGAGTTCAATTGCCATTTTTCGGAAACCAGCCGTTTGGAGGCATGTTTTGCACGCGGAGACCGCCGCCTTGCAAAGGTCATCATCGGAGCATATAAGCGCGGTGCAAGGTTTGATTCATGGGACGAAAGGTTCAAAAAGGAAGCGTGGGAAGAGGCCTTTGCCGAAAACGGGCTCACCGTGGAACAGTTCGGAAACAGGCGCATCGGAATCGATGAACCGCTTGCGTGGCAGCATATGGATTCGGTCGTCGGCATGGACTACCTCAGGCGTGAATATCTGCGTTCACGGGAAGGCATTGTAACGGGCGACTGCCGCCTTAACTGCAACGGCTGTTTCGGGGACAGGTGCGGCACGCTTTGCGATATGCACAAGCCCGATTCCGTCTGGGAAATCCGCAAAAAGGCTGTCGGGTCGGAACATGCTCAAAATGAAGATTCCCGCAAAAATATCGAAGGAGAGGGACTGTCGGAATGAGAATCATTGCGTCGTTTTATAAACATGAACAGGTAATGTTCGTTTCCCATCTGGACATGCAGCGGCTTTTTCAACGCGCATTCAGACGCGCCGATCTTCCGCTTGCGTATTCAAACGGTTTTAACCCGCATCCGCTGCTTTCGTTTGCAACCGCATTAAGCGTGGGCTATACTTCCGACTGCGAGTATTTTGATGTTATGCTTTCGGAATACGTTTCTCCTGCGGAATTTAAGCGCAGAGTGAATGCGGTCCTTCCGCAGGGCGTGCACATTGTTGACGCCGTTGATGCCGGAGAGTTCAAAGCCTCGCTCACGCCGCTGATGCGTTCTGCCGAATACGATATTGAACTTGAATTCGCTGAGTCCGTGCCGCGGGAGGCATTTTATGCTGCCGTTGACGAAATTCTGAACGGAGGCGAAATCATCGTTTCCAAAAAGACAAAAGGCGGAATAAAGGACGTGGACATTCGCCCGATGCTGCTTGGGCTTTCGGTTTCGGAATTCGGCGGCAGGACCGCAAAGCTCCGTTTGCGCGGCAAACTGACGGCGGAGGGCGGACTTTCCCCCGAACTTTTGCTCGGTGCATTTTACAAAAAACTCGGCACAAGCGCAAATTCAAGCGTCAACCGCCGAAACATTGAAATGGATTGGACGGTGATAGCATGAAAATAATCGGTGAGCCGGAAATTCCGCAGTCCGTGCATAAACAGACTGTCGATAAGCAAATTGTTATTGACACAAACCCGTACCGCACCCGCGTTGCTCTTCTTGAGGACGGAAAAACGGTTGAGCTTCATATTGAGCAGCGCAGCAACGATATGCTTGTCGGCAACATTTACAAGGGCAGGGTCAGCAATGTTCTGCCCGGAATGGAGGCGGCATTTGTTGACATATCAGAGGATAAAAATGCGTTTTTATACGTCGGCGACAAGCAGAACGAGCAGCTTCCCGGGGGAGCCGTGCTGCCGAAACAAAAAAATCCGCATGTCTGTCCGGATGTTAAGCCCGGGCAGGAAATAATGGTTCAAATTGTTAAAGAACCGCACGGCACAAAGGGCGCAAGGGTCAGCACTCAGATTTATCTTCCGGGGCATCTGCTTGTGTTCCTTCCGATGGTTGATTTTATCGGCATCAGCAAGCGGATAACGAACGAGGCGGAACGTGCGCGCCTGCGCGGCATAATCGAAAAATGCAATCCGCCGGGCACGGGCGCAATTGTCAGAACCGCTGCCGAAGGGCGCGGCGAAGCGGAGATTGCGGCAGACATCCAAATGCTTGCCGAACAATGGGCGGAGCTGAAACGCATTTATAAAGTTTCCCCCGCACCGAAGCTGATTCGAAGGGAGGAATCACTGCTTTCACGCACGATTCGTGATTTGCTGAAAGCGGATATACGATCGCTTGTGGTTAACGATCGCACTCAGTATTATCGGCTGCTTGAAATCGCGGAGGACAACGATCCCGCACTTGCGGACAGGATCGAACTGCGGGACGGAGAAACGAACCTTTTCGACGTTCTCGGTATTGAAGACGATATAAACGCTGCGCTTTCCCGCAAAGTTTGGCTTAAGAGCGGTGCGTATCTTGTTATCGACCAAACGGAAGCACTCGTCAGCATTGATGTGAACACGGGGAAAAATGTCGGCAAAGCAAGCCTGCGCAAGACCATTGCGGAAACAAACTGCGAGGCTGCCGTTGAAATTGCCCGCCAGCTGCGCCTGCGTGATCTCAGCGGAATAATCATTATCGATTTCATCGATATGGAGGAAAAAGAGGATAAAGAAACCGTGCTTGCAACTTTACGCGAAGCACTGCGCGGTGACAGGATGCGTTCGGTGATACTCGGCATGACGGAACTCGGATTTGTTGAGCTGACGCGTAAGAAGCTCCGCGCAAACCTTGCGGACACGCTGCAAACGACCTGCCCCTACTGCAAAGGCTCGGGCAAAGTGCTCAATGCGGAAACCGTTGCGCTTAAAATCCGCTCCGCACTGATCGCCCGCGTGAGCGAGGGAGCCGGTGCGCAGCAGCGTTTCACGGTTGCCGCAAGTCCGACGGTTGCCGCACTTCTTCGCGAACACAGCCGCGAGGAACTTCGGCAGGCTTTCCCCGGCGTCACGTTGGAAATCGTTTCGGACGAATCGATGCATTTGGAACATTTTTCAATTCGCACGCAAGCTTAGTATTCGCACGCAGGCTCAGCAAAGGGGAACTCCGGACGAAGCGGTTTGCAGATAAACGGGCCGAATCGGCGGTGACGACAAAAATATGGAAAAAAATGACTTGAATGAGAAGAAAACTGAACCGATGCACGGCGAAAAATGCTGCGGGATCCGGCTTTTTGAGTATTTGCCCGCTGCGGACGGCGGCGGAACGGATGCCGGCAAAGCCTGCTGCTTGATAAAGCGATTTTGGCTTGAGCACAACGGCGAAACACAGACGGATGCCGAAGCGCGGGCGGATCTTTGCGCATGGACGGCGGAGGGTCACAGGTTCTTTTTTATCCTGCCGAAAGACGGTGCCGAATTAAGCCCGGTCGGGTTTGCGCACCTCGGAAGCCGCGGAGCGGCGGCGGATTGGCTTGAAGATCTGTTCATCCTGCCTGAGTTCCAAGGGCGCGGCATAGGATCGGAAGCAATAAAACTGCTTGAATCAACGGTCAAACAGTATTCGGAATCGATGTATATAGAGGCAGCCGCCCGCAATGAACGCGCAATTCGGCTTTATCGCAGGCTTGGTTACGACTGCCTGAACACGGTCACGATACGAAAGGATTTTGAACCGGAAAAATTCGAAACCCTGCATAAGGAAACTCTGCTTGGAGAAACCTTTGACGTGCGGAGGTACAAACGCTGAACCTTAAGGGTTTATTCGGTACGGCTGCATGATAAATGCGAACGGCCTCGGCAAAGTGAACGATTGTATCGAAGCTGAACGAAAAACGAAAAAAATCGGGCACCACTGCGGTTTGCAAACAGCAACCCGCGGCGGTGCCTGTGTCTGTCCTGCGGCGGGTTCCGCCGAGGGCGTTCCTCAGTGATTATTCCGAAGCTCCTTTCGCTTTTTGGAGATTCCGATCATTTTTTTGTTCTTTTGCGCCCGTTTTTCGCTTGCGGTCCGCACACTGTTCTCGGCTTGCAGAGCAAGATACAGATCGTATTGCTTTTGCGAGAGCACACCGTCTTCAATTGCCTGCCGCACGGCGCAGCCCGGCTCGTTTTTGTGGGTGCAGTTGCGGAAACGGCATTGCCGTGCTGTTTCTTCAATATCCCGAAAAACCTCGTGAAGCCCCTCTTCCGCCTCGCAAATGCCGAATTCGCGCATGCCCGGAGTGTCCGCAAGAAAAACGCCGTCCGCCTCGATAAGCTGCCGATGAGTTGTTGTGTGCCGCCCCTTGTCGTCCTTTTCGCGAATATCGCCCGTGCGCATAATTTCCCTCCCGAGAAGGGTGTTGATAAGCGTTGACTTGCCCACGCCGGATGAACCGAACAGCCCGATCGTTGTTCCGGGAACGAGGTATTGACGCAATTCATCAATGCCGACTCCGGTTTTTGAACTTACACAGTGCATTTGAATATTGCCGCAGATTTCGTTGATTCGGTGCATGTATTCACTCAGGTCGGAACATAGATCCGCCTTTGTGAGCACAACCACGGGCTTTGAACCGCCCTGAAGAACAGCGGAAGCGTAACGTGCAATGCGGTTGACGCTGAAATCCGCATTTGCCGAAACAACAAGGAAACAAATGTCAACATTTGCCGCCATGTTCTGCGTTCCGACGCGGTATTCGGGCCTTGTGATCAGACTTTTGCGCGGCAGTATCGAAACAATTCGCGCATCACCGACAGGCTTTCCGACGGGGGATGTTTCAAACTCCGCCTCAATATAATCACCCACAACGGGAATTTCGCCGCGATAAAGCAGCCGTCCGGCAAGCACCGCATCATGTTCCGCCGCCTTCCGCTCCGCTGAATCCAATGCGATTTGAAAACGGTTCTTATGCACGCTGACAATGCGTGCGGTGACGGTTTTTGTTTGGTTAAAAGAGTCATTTGTGTTCATTTTATCTGTTTCCCTTATTTTTTATTATTGTGCCGCATTCTGTGTTCGCTCTCGGCGAAACTGACCTGTGTGCCGCTTCCGAGTGTGAATTCGAAAAGGGCATAGTCTGCAAAAAACTTATTCGGCGGGGTTTTCGGTTCACGCCGCACGGCGTTGAAAATGCGAACAAAAAAAGCCGCCCTCGTCGGGTTCGAATGACCCGTGTCGGCGCAGCTCACCAAAACCGTATTCAGCACAAGTCCTCATGCGCTATGCGGCAGAGAAACATGCGGAACAGGCAGAAAAACGGAGTGGACGAGCAAAGAGCCGAAGCAAATATCTTTAATCGAAATCGTCATAATGAAATCCACTCCTTTCAGCAAAAAATAAGGTCGGAACTCCGATGAAACAACGCTTCGGCCTGCATATACAGCATATGCGGGCAAAACCGAAGCTTTCCCGTGTTCCGATGTCATTTTACACCCGAAGGGCCGACTTGTCAACAAAAAACGAACATTTGGAGGCATTGTCGTGCGTTCAATTGCATTTTAATACTTTGCATGGTATACTCATGCTGCACTTTTTTGTGACGCTGAAAATGTGAAAGGAACAAATACTTTGAAGAAAATGATATTTCGTATCATCTTGAGCATTGCAGGCTTTCTGCTTGTGGCTGAAGGAATCGTTGCAGCAAGCATCAGCAATTTAAACCTTGGCATTGTAATGCCCTTTGTTATCGGAATTCCGCTTATTGTTGTCGGGGTATTCTACCCGCTGCTTTCATCGTGGTGGAGCGTCAGCATCGTCGGCAAAATTTTAAAATACGCAATGATTTCGGCGTATGTACTGTTTGCTTTGCTTTTTGCGGCGACAACAACGCTTATTCTTGCAAACTCAAAAACGACTGCCGAGCCGGAGAAGGCGGATGTTTTGATCGTTCTCGGTGCGGGCATACGCGGAGACTTGCCGTCCGTCGTGCTGCGCAACCGACTTGACCGCGCACTCGATTGCTATGAGCAGAATCCGGATCTGCTCATAATCGTGAGCGGCGGAATGGGTGAAGGCGAGAGCAGCACCGAGGCCTCAGTAATGAAAAAATGGCTTGTTGCGGCGGGCGTCCCCGCCGACAGTATAATTGAGGAAGGCAAGTCCCAAAGCACGGAGGAAAACTTTATCTTTTCATTTGATATTATCAACAGGCTGTTCAACGGCAGCGGTGCGGCAGCCGAAAGCAATCCTCGGGTCGCGTTCGTCACAACCCGCTTCCATGTGTTCCGCGCTTCCCGCATTGCAAAAAAACTCGGATACGATGTGAACGGCGTATCCGCAAAGGATTTTTCTCCGCTTATCGTGAACAACTATCTGCGGGAGTGTGCGGCAATTACACAGTACTTTTGCACCGGAAGAATATAACAGAATGACAGCCTGCGGACTGCGGAAAGCCGTTTTTCCCTGCGAAAAAACCTTGCGGGAAAAATCGGCTTTTTTCGACAAAGCAATTGGAATCGGCGTTCGTGTATGGTAAAATCATGTCAGCAGTCAGTTAAACTTATATCGGTCATTGAATCATTCGGCAAATTGCTGTTCCAACGCATACGGTTTTAAGAGCGAACGGGTGTTCGGTACGCTGCATGACGGGACTGTTTTAATACTGTTTTATTGCAATACACAACATACTGCGGAGGCTGGGTTTGAAACGGGAAGCAAAGGAAAAATATGCGGAGATAAGTGAGGCGATCGAACAGGCGGAAAAGGCGGAATTAGACAGAATACTGGACGACATTGCATCGGGCAGCAAAAAGCGGTTAATACGTATTCGGAATAATGAATCTGACATAGAGATGATTTATCTCAGGTGCAGGCGAATTGCGATCGTGCTTGAATATTTCCGGTTTCGAACGCCGAAACAAAACGCAGTGCTCAAAAAGGATTGCGACGACGTTATCAAAATGATCGCCTTTAACGAATATAGACTCAACACGGATAAAGCCAATGTTTTCGAGGCGGCGGACTGCGTTCTTGCGTTGTCCGACGGCGGCATTTCGAAAAAGGACGTTGTCGGCGTATTCTCAAAACAACATCCGAATGACGGGACAATTTACGGTGAAAACAACGAAGACACACCGGAACTGCTTTTGAATATCGCCTCATATCTTTTGAAACGGGGAGAAGAGGAGCTCGCGCTCCGCGCGATGCGGTATCTGGTTGAATGCAGCCGCAGGCGGGCAGGAGAGGGAAGTCCGCAGCATCGGGAAATCGTAGCTTCGATTGCTCTTAAGCTTGATACGAAGTATCCGCAATTCAGATACGATATTTGTGCTGCCGAAAATGAAAAATTCGTTCCCGAACCCAACTATGAATACACCGAGGAGGATTCGGATTTTTACTGGGCACTCGGATTGGCGGCAGTTTCGTTGGAAAAAAACGAAGAGGCGTACGAGGCGTTCGATAAATCATACGGAATATGTCAAAAACTTTTGGGCGAAGATAACTGGTTCACGCAGCTTGTATGCAGAGAGCGTGCAGTCCTGGCGATTATGCTTGGGAAGAATATCAAAGAAAACGTCGATAAACTCCGCATTTTCCTTGAAAAACTGCAAAACGGGAAATTCTCCGAAATAATGGATGGAAAGCTTGCTTTGATCTATGAAGCAAAAACGCTGTATGTTATCCTTCGTTTCGCTGTGGAAGGCGAGGAATGCCGGGAATGCAAGCCGTATTTGGACAGGTACGGTGAGCTGTGCGACGTATTCGGCAAAGATTCAGGCGAAGTTTGTATTAACAGAAGGTTTTATTTCAACGCACTCGGATTGTATTGGATGACGGTGGGTGAGCTTTTCAAAGCGGAGCAATGGTTTAAAACTGCACTTGAGGAGGATAAATGTGAATCGGGAACGGAAAATGACGTCTCCGATGTCGTGATCAAGCTCAATCTTTGTACCGTTGCCATAAAGCAGAATGACCCGGAACGCATGTGGACCCTTCTTTCGGAGCTTGAAGAAATGAAGGAGGAAGATGATTCGGAATTTTCCGACAGATGCAGGTACATGATGCAGTTTGGCATCTGTGTCTTATATGATTTGGATTACTTAGAATTTGACGAGGAAACGGCGGAGCGGTTCAAGGAAGACATCGATGTTTTGAAAGAAGACATAATCAAAAACGAAGTATCGGACAAGCGCTGTGCCGCCGAAGCCGCAGTGAGCGTATACATGACGGCGAAGCTGCTGATTACAAGCGATTTTGCAACCGAAGCGGAACGCGAAGAGTATATGCGGCTGATGGATCAAGTGACTAAGATTTATGCTCCGACATTGGAACCCTCAAGAGTGGCTGCGATCAACGTAACGACAGCCGCGATTGCGTGCTTGCGTCATGATTACCGTGCGGCATCGGGATATATAACTGCGGCCGAGGAATTTGCGGACAGTACGGAGGTTATGCCTGTAGCACTTGCGGACTTGTATACAAACAAAGCGGTTATCATGTTCGCGCTGAACGAAGAGCAGAGGGCAGCGGAAAGTGCGAAAAAAACATTGGAATGTATCGAAAAACAACGCTGTGAATATGTAAAATACTGCAATGATAAGCGTCTGATAGGTATAATGACATTTGTTCAGCGTGCGTTTTTAACGGTCTACGGCGTGCTGCGGGAAGTTATCAAAGACGATTGGGCACTGTATGAATTTGTAATCCGCAACAAAGCGTTGGCATCGTTGACGGGCAAGGGGAGAAATCGCGTTATTCAGAGCGGCAGGATGGACACTTCTCTTGCAAAAAAGATTCGTGCCGCGCAGGACAGGCTTGCCGAGATTGAGGCGCGGGGCGTGTTTGTCGATTCATCCGCGGATTATGAAGCGGAAAGAGAAAAACTGCGTGAGATGGAAGCGGAGTTTGCGGAAGAATTTCCCGAAGATACGGTATTTACGGATATCACGGCGGAAGCCGTCAAACGAAAGATCCCGTGCAATTCGGTAGTTGTTGAGTATTCACTTTATTTTGAGGCGGAGAAGGCGGATTCACCGAACAAAGAAACAAAGGCGGCGTTTGACGTTTTTGTGATTCAAAAGACGGAAACGGATTGCAGTATCCGCCGGGTTGTTATTCCGAATGCGTCGGATATTGTCGAACGGACAGGAAAATTCAACATGATTCTTCAAAAAGAAGCGCAGCATGAAGCCGATTCCGATGATTTGGATGAGAAGGAGCGGCTGCGTGCATCGCTTTATCATGACCTGCTCGAACCGGTTGAGGGATTCATGGCGGGGTTTGAAACGGTTTGGCTTGCGCCGGATAATGTGGCAGTCAATTTGCCTTTTGACGTGTTGGGAAGGTCCAAAAGGGATATTCCCGGGGATAGACATAATTTCGTTATCATTGAATGCTCAAGGGACTTCCTGTTCGGCAGTGACGGGGCGGCGAACGGCAGCGGAAGCCTTATCATCGGCAATCCGAAGTACCTGCTCAACGAAAAAACGATATCGCCCAAGGCAAAGCAGGACAGTGATAAAGATAAAAAACACGAATCGGGCGGGAACGAACGCATGGTTTCTTATGCCGATTTGAGAAATCAGGATATTTGCCCGCTGCCTTTCAGCGAGATTGAGGCGAATATGGTGAGCCTTTATTGCGGTGAAAGCTGTTTTGTCGGTGCGGAAGCGAGCAAGAACCATCTGCTGAACTGCGGAACAAAGCGAAATATCCATATTGCAACGCATGGATTTTTTGATCTTGAGGAGGAGACGAATTCCCTTTATTCATCGTGCCTGCTGTTTGCCGGTGCGGGAAACTGGTTGAAAAACGGCAATGCAACGGAAAAATACGGCAACGGCATCGTTACCGCCGATGAAATAAGTCGAATGGACTGCCGAAATGTTGAGCTTGTTGTGCTTTCGGCCTGTTTCGGCGGAATGAACGATGCGGTTTTGGCAAAGGGTTTTTGCGGAATGGTGGGCGGTTTTGCCGCGGCGGGAGTGAAATATGTAATTTCCTGCCTGTGGACGGCGGATGATTTTGCTTCGGCGGTGCTGATGGCCGAATTCTACCGCCAATATAAAGACCGCAAGCTTTCTCCGCCTGCGGCACTGCGCGCCGCAAAAAAGTATCTGCGGCGGGTCACGATACAAGAGCTTGCGGAGAAAAACTGGTTTGACATTGCATTGAAGAACGGGGAGCTGAGCTCGGAGGCGAGGGAAGCCGTTTTGGTGCTTTCGGATATGCCTCCGAAGTTCGCCCCTTTCAATAACGAGATTTACTGGGCAGGGTTCACCTGCTTCCGGTGCAACTGAGGGAGGTATAGAGATGGAGCAACGGGAACAAAATGACAACAAGCATTCGGAACGCAAACAGCACATTAATGCCGTTATCAAACGGTCGGACGCAATGCGCGAAACGGAGCGGGATATTCGGTCGGCATACAAGGAATTCATGGAGAAAGGTGACATAGAAACGCGTGATTTTTTGATTGAAAAAATAATGATGTTTTGCAGGATGAAAGTAAAGCGGCTCGCCTATCATACAGAAGCCAATGTGAAGCAAGCGGACATTGAGGATGTTGTTAGCATAAGCTGCCTGGCTATGTTGGAAGGATTATTGTGCGATAATAGGACTAAATCAGAAAGACCTTGAAAATCAAGGCATTCTGGCTTAGTCCCTTCTTTTTTTGACCGAAAACAAAGGACTTTCACAATAATCAAGCAAGCCGGAGGGTGCTGCTGCACACTTCCGGCAGAAGGAGGATATAGTGGGTGCTATCAAAGTCTTCTTGAAGGAGGTTGTGCTTCCAATCGCGCTTGCGTTCTGCCTCGCGTCATTTCTCAAGCCGATCTATATGCCTGACGGCGTATGTGACTACTTCCTTATGTGGATCTGCGTTGGATTACCGTTCGGCATCCGGAGGATGTGCCTCTGGCTCGTTCCCAGCGGCTACGGTATCTCCGGCTCAGTCGGCATCTTCGCATTGAACTTAATCATAGGCGGTCTTATCGGAGGACTTGCCTTCTTCATCGGGCTGCTGCTCGGTGTCATTCATACCATCCGAGAAATCATCTGAACTACATCGTAAACGAAGAGGGTTTGTTTCTTCTCCAATTTGGAGTAAGAAGCAAACCCTCTTTTTTTGTTGCCCAAAAGCCGGAATATTTGCTGGCGATGCGGCGAAGGAAAGGAGTTTTTAAGCATGAAACGCATG
>UMCE01026714.1_pt1 | contig 13338 bp, 8 predicted proteins | sample 1964191 | NCBI WGS metagenome assembly UMCE01 (sample SAMEA4835964, study PRJEB28245) | human gut metagenome | biome: gut microbiome; material: fecal sample | place: Denmark | collected 2008
CATATTCAAGTACCGCCTTGGCGCAGGGTAACGGAAACGAATTAGTAAGTGACAACTTTGATTTTGCCAAAAGGCAAATGACACATATGCTTGAAAATATACCGCAAGGAGAAGCTAAAATGCCGCACTCCACAAACGGTAAAGGAGACACTTCATGTTGGAACATCTATTGGTGGACTTCCGGATTCTTTCCTGGAATATTGTGGTATATAAATGAATATACAGGCGATAAAACTTTTGAGAATTTAGCCAGGAAATGGACAGAAAAACTTGAACCGGTTAAAACATTCAAGGGTAATCATGATATCGGTTTCATGATGTACTGCAGCTTCGGTAATGCTTATCGCCTTACGCAGAATGAAAAATACAAGGATATACTTGTACAGTCCGCACGCTCCTTAGCTACACGCTTTAATCCCCAAGTGGGTACTATCAAGTCCTGGGACTCATGGCGTTCATGGGAAAACAAGTATGTATTTAAATATCCTGTTATCATAGATAATATGATGAACCTGGAATTGCTGTTCTGGGCTTCAAAAGCAACCGGTGACCCTTCATTCAGAAACATAGCGATATCGCATGCGGAAAAGACCATGAAATATCAGATAAGAAAAGACGGTAGCAGTTATCATCTGGCATGCTATGACCCTGAGACCGGCAATTTTATTAAAGGTGAAACATCACAAGGATACTCCAACGAATCTACATGGTCTCGCGGACAAGGTTGGGGAATATATGGTTTTACACTATGTTATCGTGAAACAAAGGATCCGCGTTTCCTGAAAACAGCACAACGTATGGCAGACTATTACATCAATCATCCGAATCTCCCGTCTGATAAAATTCCTTGGTGGGATTTTGATGCACATAGACCGGGTTTTGTTCCGGGTAAGTTCTCTAAGACCCATAAATATGTACAGAACTATCGTGATGCCTCTGCTGCTGCTGTTACCGCTTCCGCCTTGCTGGAATTATCCTCTTATGTAAAGGGTGACAAGAAGAAAATTTATATAGAAACAGCACAACAGACACTTACTTCATTATCAAGTCCGGAATATCGTGCAGAAGAAGGTAAAAACGGAAACTTTATTTTAAAACACAGCACGGGAGCTATTCCTCACGGCTCAGAAATAGACGTACCGTTAATTTATGCGGACTATTATTTTTTAGAGGCTCTTTTACGTTATAATCAAATCATAAACAATAAACCGGTGTTATAATTATGAAGCGTAACATTCTTTTTATACTATTCTGTATTTGTACCTTCAGCTCTATGGCAACAGCAAAGCGTACAGGTGCACAAGATCGTGAGTTATGGGTAAAGTATTTGTGTCGTATAGCCTCTCCGGTCATTGACAATTTAGCCAAAGGAACATTGGCAGCCAATATGCCCGTGGAGACAGGGAAAAATTTCTATGGAAATCCGCGCGATGTTACCTATTTAGAGGCTGTAGGAAGAACACTTGCCGGCATTGCTCCTTGGCTGGCTTTGCCGGATGACAATACGGAAGAAGGTAAGTTAAGAAGAAGCATCAGGACTTCAGTGCTTAAGGGACTGAAAAATAGCGTTTCCCCCGAATCTCCCGATTGCCTGAACTTCACTCGCAATTATCAGCCTATGGTAGATGCGGCTTATCTGGCACAAGCTTTTCTACGTGCTCCCAAGGCTTTATGGGAGCCACTGGATACGCTCACCAAACAAAGATATGTGACCGCATTTAAGTCACTCCGTAGAAATAAACCCGTGTATAATAATCATTTGTTATTTGCGGCTATTATAGAAACTTTTTTGTTGAAAGTCGGTGAACAAGTTGATCAAGCTAAAATATTCTTAGCTTGTAAAAAAATAGAAGAATGGTATGTGGGTGACGGCTGGTATAGTGACGGACCAAGTTTCTCTATGGATTATTATAATGATTATGTTATTCACCCCATGCTGGTAGACATTTATCAGGTATTAAAGGAAAAAAAAATAGTCTCGGAAAGGCAATATAATACAGCTGTTAAAAGGATGATACGCCATTCTGATTTTTCAGAGCGTATGATAATGCCTGACGGAGTTTTTCCGGCTTTTGGACGTTCGGCTACTTATCGTACAGGGGCATTTCAAAGTTTATCTCAAGTGGCATTGATGAAAGTTCTGCCTTCTTATATACATCCGGCACAGGTACGTTGTGCGCTTACTGCCGTATTTGTGAATATGTATGACGGTAATCAGAATTTCGACAGAAACGGTTGGTTGGTACTGGGATTTAATGGTCATCAACCAGAATTGGCTGATTATTACACTACTACTGGTAGTTTGTATATGGCAACACTCGGCTTTTTGGCACTAGGGCTTCCAGCAGATGATTCTTTTTGGACAAATAGTTTTGAAGAATGGACTTCCTGCAAGATTTGGAATGGCAAACCAAGTAGAAAAGACTATAAAGTTGAGTATTGAGATAATATGTAAAATGGTGGAAAATTTCATTCTATTATTTAATGTTTAATTTTAAATTCAAGCAATTATGAAACAGAAAACACTTATTTCAAGTAAGGAGAGTTCTTTCACGGCCTCTGTGATATCCTGTTGTATACTTTCGGTCAGAATCAGAAACTCAGGCGTACTGTCCGAAATCATATCTTTTAATCCGGAAAATCGGCTTATTCTATTTTGAAATTATCACGAACTCATGTAATATTTAAACTTTATGAGAAATACATTAATTTTTTTCCTAATTTCTTTATTGATTATTGGTTGTAAAGATGAAACTACTACAACTAGTACAATTCACGATCCTTCAAAACCGGTTCAAATTACAGGTTTTGAACCTACGGAAGGAGGAGCTCGCACAAGATTGTATATCCAAGGAAATAACTTTGGAAGTAATACAGATGATATAAAGGTAAAAATCGGCGGTTTACCAGCCAAGGTTATAGGTAGTAATGGAAATATTATATATTGTATGGTTCCTTTCAAAGCCTCAGAAGGAACTATTGAAGTAAGCATAAAAGGGCAAGACCCCATTACTGCGGCAGAGAAATTCAATTATGTTTCCAAAACGATTGTCGGAACCGTAGCCGGCTATGTGGATGAAACCGGTAAAGTAAAGGTTCAGGATGGTTCATTTAAAGAGGCCGGCTTTTCCGGTCCGGGATATATGACTGTTGACCCGAAAGACCCAAACGTACTTTATGTGGTCGATGGAAACAGGTATGGCGGGACAAGTATCAGAGTACTGGATTTAAAAAAGAAGGAAGTCTCAACATTATTGACCAAAGGACAGGGTAACTGGGAAAGTATTCGTACCATAGATTTCACTTTAAGCGGTGACACTATGTTGATTACAAATCAGCAGGATACTGAAAATGCCATAGGTATTTCTTATACTACCAGAGCAAACGGTTTTAAGAAGCCACAACCTCTTGTTATCGGAAGAAAAATCGTTTCTGTTGCGGTACATCCCAACGGGGAGTTATATTATGTAAAGAGAAAGACCGGAGAACTTATCCGTTTTGATATGCAAACAAAAGAAGAAAAGGTTTTATATGCCTTAGGAGATGGCGAACCGATGTTTTTTATCTTTATGCATCCGTCGGGCAATTACGCTTATATCTCATTCTCCCAATGGAAGACAATATTGAAAATACCCTATGACTGGAAGAACAAGACGCTTTTAACCGCCAGTATATTATGTGGTCAACAAAAACAGGAAGGATGGCTTGACGGTCAAGGAACAAATGCCAAGTTAGGTAATCCGGCACAAGGCGTATTCATAAAAAACGAGCAATATATAAAAGAGGGCAAAGATGATATTTACGATTTTTATTTCACAGACTCTTCGATACACTGTATTCGTTATGTAACTCCCGAAGGATTTGTACACACATACGCCGGTCGTGGCAGTCAGGGGGTTAACAATAACCCTAATGGTTATGTAGATGGTGATTTAAGGCAAGAGGCGCGCTTTAATTATCCTTTCGGAATACACTACGATGAAGTAAATAAGATATTTTACATTGGTGATATCGAAAACTATAGAATTAGAAATATAGCGAAAGATGAATAAATTTTTAATATTAAAATGTTACCTCGAATGAAAAACATTATTATTATTTTCTTTTGTATGTCTATGCTGATGTTTCAGGCAACGGCACAAAATCATGCAGACGTAAAAGAAATAGAAGTATCAGGTATTGTACTCGATTCAAATAAAGATCCTCTTATAGGTGCTAATATTGTAGTAAAGAATGTGCCTGGACTTGGTGTGATAACCAATATTGACGGAAAATTCAAGATAAAGGTGGAGTTATATCAACGTCTTATCGTTTCATACATTGGTTTTGAGAGTCAGGAGATACTTATAAAAGATAAGAAAACACTGACTGTGATAATGCAAGAGTCAAAATCTAGTGTATTGGATGAAGTTGTGATTACCGGAACAGGAGAACAGAAAAAGATAACCGTTACAGGAGCTGTTTCTTCTGCTAATATAGCACATCTGAATGTTTCTCCTTCAGGAAATCTTGTTAATGCCTTGGCAGGAAATGTTCCCGGTGTATTATCCATGCAGAGCAGTGGAGCACCGGGCCAAAATACTTCCGAATTCTGGATCCGTGGTATTTCTACTTTTGGTGCCAAAACAAGTGCCCTTGTACTTGTCGATGGTTTTGAAAGAGATATGGATGATATCAGTATTGAAGATATTGAATCGTTTCAAGTATTGAAAGATGCTTCAGAAACCGCCATTTATGGTGCCCGTGGTGCAAACGGTGTGGTATTGATAACTACCAAACATGGTAAACCCAGTAAGATTACCATATCTGCCAAGGCGGAAACTTCTTATAATACCAGAACCATAACACCGGAATTTATAGATGGACCCACTTACGCATCTTTGATAAATGAGGCAAGAATCACAAGAAACGAAGAACCGGTTTATCAGCCTGATGAACTGTATATATTGAAGAACGGACTCGACCCTGATTTACTACCTAACGTAGACTGGATGGATGAGATTTTGAAGAAAGGAGCCATGACATACAAGGCTTCACTCAACATCACCGGTGGTAGTACAAACACACGTTATTTTGTATCTGCCAGCTATGTGGAAGAAGAAGGTATGTATAAAACGGATAAAGAAATTGAAAAGCAATATAATACCAATGCCAATGCCCGCAGATGGAACTATCGAATGAATGCGGATATAGACATTACTAAATCTACTTTATTAAATGTCGGCATATCCGGAATGTTGAAAAAGGTAAATGATACCGGACGAGGTTCGTCGCTTGTGTGGAACAGCCTTATGGGACAGACTCCGGTGTCCATTCCTAAAGTTTATTCGAACGGTTATTTCCCGGCATCAGAATATAACGAAAATTATCGTGACAATCCTTGGATTGCGTCTACACAGACCGGTTACAGACAAAACTGGACTAACCAGATACAGACCAACGTGACCTTAAATCAGAAACTCGATTTCATAACCGAAGGATTGAAGTTTATCGGACGTTTTGGCTACGACACAAACAACTCTAATTATATAAACAAGTTGAAAGCGCCGGAAAGATGGAAAGCGGAACGTTTCAGAGACAGTGAAGGTAATTTGGTCTTCAAGCGACTGAATGAAGAGCAAAAGATGACACAAAGTGCAGGAGGTAGTGGCGACCGCCATGAATTCTTTGAGGCAGAGTTGCATTATAACCGTGTTTTCAACAAACATCATCATGTAGGTTCTGTATTGAAGTATAATCAGGATTCAAAAATACGTACTTATAATCTGGGTAGCGACTTGAAGAATAGTGTTCCCGTTCGTCATCAGGGATTCTCAGGACGCTTCACCTATAACTGGAAATATCGTTACTTTGTTAATTTCAACTTCGGTTATACGGGATCCGAAAACTTTGCTGTAGGTAATCAGTTTGGTTTTTTCCCAGCTTTCTCTATGGCATGGAATATAGCAGAAGAACCGTTTATACAGAATAATTTCAAATGGCTGAATATGTTTAAGGTACGTTATTCCTGGGGTAAAGTAGGTAATGACAATGTATCGGTACGTTTCCCTTATATGTACACTATCGGAAGTTTCAAGAACTATCAATGGGCCGATTTTGGCTTTAACCAAAGTTATAACGGACTTACTTATACAAGTGTGGCATCAAACGGTATAAGCTGGGAAATAGCCAAGAAGCATGATATTGGTTTGGACCTCGTATTGTTCAACGAACGTTTTTCTCTTACCGTAGATTATTTCAATGAAAAAAGAACCGGCATTTTCATGTCAAGAGGTTCATTGCCTCTTACTGTGGGACTTTATGATGGTGACAAGCCTTATGCTAATGTAGGAAGCGTAATTAACAGAGGTTGGGACGGTAACTTTTCATTCAATCAGAACATCGGAAACGTGAGCCTTACCATCAGAGCTAATGCTACTTATAGTGATAATGAAATTCTTGAAAAAGATGAAGGCCATAAGCTATATCCTTATTTGTATGAAACAGGTTTCAGTGTAAGCCAGTCAAGAGGATTGATTGCTCTCGGATTGTTCAAGGACTGGGACGACATAAGAAACAGTCCTACACAGAATACTTGGGGAAGCGTTGAACCGGGAGATATCAAATACAAGGATGTGAACGGTGATGGAGTGATAAACAATAATGACCGCGTGGCTGTAGGAAACACCAACAGACCGAGTTTCGTTTATGGTATGGGTATTTCTGCCAATTGGAAGGGGCTTGACGCAAGTGTCCATTTCCAAGGAACCGGTAAATCTTCTTTCTTCATCAACGGTGTATTGGTGCATCCTTTCAGCCGCGGAACTTGGGGAAATGTATCTACGGATGTTGTCAATTCAAGCCGCTGGATTTCAAGAGATATTTCGGGCGACCCGGCAACCGAAAATCCGAATGCCGTATATCCGAGACTTAAATTTGGAGGAGAAAATAATGTGAACAACAACCAGTATTCCACACATTGGTTGAGAAACGGTTCTTATCTTCGTCTTAAGACAGTAGAAATAGGATACACTTTACCCAAAAATATAGTAAGCAAGATACGTTTTAGTAAAATAAGACTATTCTTTACTGGAACGAACTTGTTGACTTTCTCTAAATTCAAATTGTGGGATCCAGAACCAAGAAGCAACGACGGTAGCTTCTATCCCATTACTAAATCTGTTACATTTGGTCTGAATATTAGTTTATAAAGAAACACTTACGAATATGAAACTTATAAGAAATATATTATTGATTGCAACAGGCTTGAGTATGGCTTCGTGTAATTATCTTGATGTGAATACCGATACCAAGGACAGAATGTCACTGGAAGAAGTCTTTACCGATGAAACCTATACGGAACAATGGCTTGCCAATGCATACAGTTACTTGACAAACAGCGAATTTGCCGATATTAGTATCACCGGCTCAAATCCGTTTAATTTCAGTGATGATATATATAATCCCATTTACAAAAGCTTTAAAGAAGTGACTTATGGTGAAGAGCAATGGCCGTATACATGGAAATACAGTTATCAGGGAATACGTCAAGCCGCTATCTTTATCCAGAATGTGGATATGTGTAATGAACTGACCTCGGAGGAACGGGCAGACTATAAAGCTCAGGCCCGCTTTGTGCGTGCTTATTATTACTGGAAACTATTACAGAAATATGGTCCTGTGCCCATTGTACCAGAAGAGGGCCAGGATTACACTGACAGTTATGAAGCTCTTTCAATACCTCGCAACACTTACGATGAGTGTGCCGATTACATTGCTTCAGAAATGGCCTTAGCAGCAAAGGATCTTCCTTTGAAACGCGAACTGATGTCTGTGTCACGTCCCACAAGAGGTGCTGCTTTGGCTGTACGTGCTAAAGCACTATTATATGCAGCCAGTCCGTTAATGAACGGTAACACCGATGGATATGCCGAAAAGTTGGTGGATGACAAAGGCAACCGACTTCTTGCTGCTGCCTATGATGAAAAGAAATGGGCAAGGGCAGCTGCTGCGGCAAAAGACGTGATTGACCTTAAAGCCTATAATTTGTATGTAGCCTATAAACGTACTGAAGGGTTTGACGGGTATCCAGTTACACTGCCACCATATGACGACGGCAATTTTTCAACAAAATCCTGGCCCAACGGATATAAAGACATAGACCCGTTTGAATCATACCGTTCAGTCTTTAATGGTGAACTGTCAACAGTAGAAAATCCCGAATTGATATTTACACGAGGAAACAATCAGGGTAGTTATGGAGTAAACTATATGGTCTTTTATCAACTTCCGGTCAGTAAAGCCAAAGGAAACAATACAACTTGTGTGACGCAGAAACAATGTGATGCCTATTATATGAAAGATGGTAAAGATATTCCGGGCAAAGATATTGAAATAGGTCGCGGAGACGGTTCTTCACAAAGAGTTACCGGCTTTGTCACCGCAAGTGATGTGAGCAAAGGACTTTATAAACCTCTAGAAGAAAATGTATCGCTTCAATATGCCAATCGAGAACCCCGATTCTATGCATCGGTAGCATACAACGGAGTAACTTGGTGGTTGACAAATGCAACACAGAGCAGTGATAGAGGTCCTTATAGAAGCTGGTATTATCGGGGCGAGACGGAAGGTATGTCCAATAGCCTAAACTGGCTTCAAACCGGCATAGGATTGATGAAGTACGTACGTCCAACAGACACCAATGATGACAAGAACATAAATGGTGAATTTTCTCATATCTCAAAGAAGGCGGATCCTTTGATAAGATATGCCGATATCTTGTTAATGTACGCTGAAGCATTGAATGAACTTGATGGTTCATACCAGATTGAAACTTGGGATAACTCTGGTACTCATAGTATTTCACGTAATGAGGATGAACTGAAGAAAGGAGTACAGCCTGTAAGAATCCGTGCCGGAATACCTGATTTTACGCCAGAAGAGTATGGTAATAAGGAACTATTCCGTAAGAAAATCAAACGCGAACGTCAGATTGAACTTATGGCTGAAGGGCAACGCTATTTTGACTTGAGACGTTGGAAAGACGCTAAAGATGAAGAATCTCTGCCTATGTACGGATGTAATGTTTTTATGACAAAAGGAGAACGCGACTTGTTCTATAAACCGGTTCCTGTTTCTGATGTTTTGACCTGTTTTGCCGAGAAAACTTATTTTTGGCCTATCGACCGCTCCGAGTTGGAAAAAAATGTGAGATTGACTCAAAACCCGGGTTGGCAGAGTGAAAAGTAATTACTATTAAAAAAAACGATTATGAAGAAAAAAAATATCTCTTTGCTTTTGGTTACGTTACTTGTAATGCTGAGTTCTTGCAGCGAATTTTATTCAGATGAGCAATATGAACACTATGTTTCGTTCAAAGCTCCTACATCTACCGTATCTCGTATCCGTTTGAAGTATAGAAAGGGACAACCTTCTCCCTATCGTCTTCCTCTTATAGTGGCCGGTTCCACGATGAATAATAAAGACATCGATGTACATGTAGGTATAGATAACGATACACTCGACATCTATAACTATGAACATTACTATGAACGGGAAGATTTGTACTACAAACAGTTACCCGAGAATTTTTATTCTATTCCGAATTATGACATACATATTCCGGCCGGCGAATGTCAGGCTCTGATGGATATCAATTTTAATTTTAACGGGCTTGATTTGTCGGAGAAGTGGGTTTTGCCCCTTATCATAAAGGATGATCCTTCTTATAATTACACCTCTCATCCACGAAAAAATTTCAACAATGCTCTACTATGGATAACTCCTTTCAATGATTTCTCGGGAAACTATGGAACCACGGCTTTGAATGTTTTTCCCGAAGATACCAACAAACCACTTGTAGTTGACACTCGTGAAGCATACGTGGTTGACGAAAATACCATATTCTTCTATGCGGGTGCTATAAAAGAAAAAAGAACCGACCGTAGAAAATTCAAAATTTATGCGACATTTAATCAGGACCCGGATGACAAAATGAAAGGTACGGTAGAGTTGAGGGCAGAAAATCCAAACATTGAATTTGAATCGAAGAAGCAAGCAACGTATGAGATTTCTGAAATGATGGATGCCTCACGGCCTGCCCTGATGCGCAGAACCGTTACGATAAGAGAACTTAATTATACATTTGTAGATCCATGGGAAACTCAGGGATACACGGCGCATTACAGAGTTGAAGGAAGCATGACCATGCAACGCAATATCAATACGCTGATTGATGACGAAGAATTTGCCATAGAGTGGTAAATTCCCATGTCTTAATATTATTAATGCGAACCAAATACTGATTCGCATTAATAATATTAAGACATGGGAATTTACCGTTTAAAAGTAAAATACATAAAATCACCCTTATTCCTTGATTGCAAAAGTAAAAAACAGACTTTTGAAAGCCTCATATATTTTTCTTCCTTATAATTGAAACAAACACTTAGACTTTTATAAAGCACTGCTTTAGACTACCTAAAGCTATGCTTTACGTTCTCTAAAGCGGTGCTTTATATTCCACCAAGCGGAAGGTTATATAACAATAATGAAGGGGAGGTAATAGACAGGAAGAAATAGAACGATCGACACAGCTACCGGATAAAGAAAGTGCAGTAAAGGTATGAATGTAGCATTTCAACCAAAAAAAACAACTGAATACCAAGCAGGTGAAAATTATTTCGTAATTTTGCAGATGTAGAAAAAATAAAACTATGCCGAACTATGATTTAATCACCATATTAGGACCTACCGCCTCAGGCAAAACTCCGTTTGCCGCTGCTTTGGCCTATGAATTGAATACAGAAATTATCAGTGCCGACTCCCGTCAAATATACAGGGGAATGGATCTCGGCACCGGAAAAGATTTGGCCGATTATACGGTCAATGGACATAAAATCCCGTATCATCTGATTGATATAGCCGCTCCCGGATACAAATACAATGTTTTTGAATATCAACAAGATTTTCTGGTTTCTTACGAAACAGTCAAACAAAAAGGTTGTCTCCCCGTTTTATGTGGAGGGACAGGGATGTATTTGGAATCAGTCTTAAAAGGTTATAAACTAATGCCCGTACCGGAAAATCCGGAGTTGCGTACCCGTTTGGCAAGTTATTCTCTTGAAGAACTGACGGAAATTTTAAGCCAATACAAAACGTTGCATAACTCTACGGACGTAGACACAGTGAAACGTGCCATTCGTGCAATAGAGATTGAAGAATATTATGCCGCCCACCCAGTCCCCGAACGGGAATTTCCGAAGCTGAACAGCCTCATCATTGGCGTAGACATCGAACGAGAACTACGCCGCGAGAAGATTACGCTACGATTAAAACAGCGGTTGGATGAAGGTATGGTTGATGAGGTACGACAACTGATCAGAGAAGGAATTTCACCGGAAGATTTAATATATTATGGTCTGGAATACAAATACCTGACGTTATATGTCACAGGACAAATGACATACGAAGAGATGTTCAACGGATTAGAAACTGCGATTCATCAATTCGCCAAACGGCAGATGACTTGGTTTCGCGGCATGGAAAGACGAGGATTTACTATTCATTGGATAAGCGCGAAACTGCCAATGGAAGAAAAGATAGCGTTTGTGAAAGAAAAACTGCAGGGGAATTAGTATCTTTGGCAGTGAAATATAGTGAGATTTTTAATATTGTAGGATAGAAATACGGATATGAGTGTAGAACCGAAGAAATGGGGTGTGATTTACAACCCGAAAGCTGGTACCCGAAAGGTAAAAAAACGCTGGAAAGAGATCAAGGAATACATGGACAGCAAAGGCGTCGACTATGACTATGTGCAATCCGAAGGTTTCGGTTCAGTAGAACGTCTCGCTAAGATTTTAGCCAACAATGGTTATCGTACGATTGTCGTTGTGGGCGGTGACGGTGCGTTGAATGACGCTATCAACGGCATTATGCTATCCGATGCAGAGGATAAAGACAATATCGCACTTGGCATGATTCCGAACGGCATCGGGAATGACTTTGCCAAATATTGGGGACTCAGTACCGAATACAAGCCAGCTGTCGACTGTATCATTAATCATCGACTCAAGAAAATAGACGTAGGCTATTGCAACTTCTACGATGGAAAAGAACATCAACGCCGTTACTTCCTCAACGCTGTTAATATTGGACTAGGCGCACGAATCGTCAAGATTACCGACCAGACAAAGCGTTTCTGGGGCGTAAAATTCCTGTCGTATGTTGCCGCCTTGTTCTCTCTGATATTCGAACGTAAGTTGTACAGAATGCACCTCCGCATCAACGACGAACATATCCGTGGACGCATCATGACCGTATGTGTGGGAAGTGCCTGGGGCTGGGGACAGACACCGAGTGCCGTTCCTTACAACGGCTGGCTGGATGTATCTGTGATCTATCGCCCGGAATTCCTGCAAATCATTTCCGGATTGTGGATGTTGATACAGGGAAGGATTCTGAATCACAAAGTCGTGAAGTGCTATCGGACAAAGAAAGTGAAAGTACTCCGAGCACAAAGTGCTTCAGTAGATCTGGACGGACGGATACTGCCGAAACACTTTCCTCTGGAAGTAGGCGTTCTCCCGGAAAAGACCACGCTTATTATCCCGAACTAAGAAAACAAACACGCCTCCTCTAAACAAGGAGACACCTGTATTACCTATATAATGTAATTTATAATTTGTAATTAACAATATGATCGAACTTAAAAACAATCCTGCCGGTAACTTCTTTCTGCTGGCCGGCCCATGTGTTATAGAAGGTGAAGAAATGGCCATGCGCATTGCCGAACGAGTAGTCAAAATCACCGAAACATTGCAAATTCCTTACGTATTTAAAGGTTCTTACCGCAAAGCGAACCGCTCACGCCTGGATTCATTCATGGGTATCGGCGATGAAAAAGCCCTCAAAATACTGAAAAAGGTACATGATACTTTCGGAATCCCTACCGTAACGGACATCCATGCTGCCGACGAAGCTAACATGGCAGCCGAATACGTAGACATACTTCAAATTCCGGCATTCCTCAGCCGCCAAACCGATCTGCTCGTAGCCGCAGCCAAAACCGGAAAGACCGTTAATATCAAGAAGGGACAATTTCTTTCTCCAATGGCAATGCAATTTGCCGCAGACAAAGTAATAGAAGCCGGCAACAAGAATGTTATGTTGACCGAACGCGGAACAACTTTCGGTTATCAAGACCTTGTAGTGGACTACCGAGGTATTCCTGAAATGCAATCATTCGGATATCCTGTCGTGCTCGATGTCACTCACTCACTACAACAACCGAACCAAACAAGCGGAGTGACCGGCGGTATGACGCAACTTATAGAAACTATTGCCAAAGCGGGCATA
>UMCE01036435.1_pt1 | contig 13279 bp, 10 predicted proteins | sample 1964191 | NCBI WGS metagenome assembly UMCE01 (sample SAMEA4835964, study PRJEB28245) | human gut metagenome | biome: gut microbiome; material: fecal sample | place: Denmark | collected 2008
ATCCCCAAAGGGCTTGCCCTTTGGGGATAAAAAGAAAAGCACGGCCGAAGCCGTGCTTTTCCGGTTAAATCGGTTGTTTACTTGCCCATGGGGGCGCCGCAGTGGGGGCAGAAGTTGCTGTCGGACACGGTGCCGCAGACGGAGCAGGTCTTGGCATCGCCGGACTCCTCCTGGGGTTCCTCGTCCTGGGTTTCCCCCTTGCGCTTGGCGGCCTCCAGCTGGGCGATCTTCTCCTTGGAGGCGTTGACGGCGGCCACAACGTCCTTCACGGCGTCGGGCAGCTCACCCTGAAACTCGGAGACGAACCACTCGCCGATGGCCCGATAGTTCTTCTCGATCTCCCGCTGCTCGGAGAGAATTTCCATGTTCATCTTGGCGGCGTCGGTGGCAGCCTTGGCCTTCTCGGTGGCGGTCTCCGCCAGATCCTTGGCCTTTTCGGCAGCCGCACCGGCCACCAGCTGGGCCTTCTTGGTCAGTTCATCAAAAAATGCCATAGCAATGATCTCCTTTCAGAATCTGAATAATCACGATAAGTATATACCAATGCAAGGAATTTGTCAATGCTCAATCCAGTCGGAGGCACGGGACACGGCGCGCTTCCACAGGCGATAGTCCCGGTCGCAGTCCGCCTGGGGCCGCAGGGGTTCAAACACCCGCTGGCTCCGGCGCAGACGGGTCAGCTCCTCCAGATCGCTCCACACGCCGCAGCTGAGGCCCGCCAGGGCCGCCGCGCCGAAGGCGGTGGTCTCCACCATCCGGGGCCGGTCCACGGGGATGCGCAGCAGATCCGCCTGCAGCTGCATGAGAATGTCCGACACGCTGGCCCCGCCGTCCACCCGCAGGGCGGTGATGTCGCACCCGGCGTCCTGCCGCATGGCCAGCATCAGGTCCGTCACCTGATAGGCGATGCACTCCAGCACCGCCCGGGCGATGTGGGCCCGGCCCGTGCCCCGGGTGACGCCCAGAATGGCCCCCCGGGCGTACATATCCCAATACGGCGCCCCCAGGCCGGTGAAGGCCGGCACCACCACCACGCCGCCGGAGTCCTCCACGGACTCCGCCAGACGGTCGCACTCCGGGGCGGAGTCGATCAGGTGCAGCTCGTCCCGAAGCCACTGAATGGTGCTGCCGCCGTTGAAAACGCTGCCCTCCAGGGCGTAGGCCGTGCGGCCCTCCACCTGCCAGGCAACGGACGTCACCAGCCCCGCCCGGCTGCGGACGGGCTTTTCCCCCACGTTCATCAGGGTGAAGCAGCCGGTGCCGTATGTATTCTTGGCTTCGCCCGGGCGGAAGCAGGTCTGGCCGAACAGGGCAGCCTGCTGGTCCCCTGCCGCGCCGCACACCGGCACCCCCGCCAGCTTTTCCAAACCGGGAATGCCCTTTTTCACCAGGCCGTATACCTGACTATTGGCCACGGGAAGGGGCAGAATAGACATGGGTATCCCCAGCAGCTCGCAGAGCTCCGCGTCCCAGCACAGCCGGTGGATATCGAACAGCATGGTCCGGGAGGCGTTGGAGTAGTCCGTGACGTGGGCCCCGGTCAGCTGCCAGATGAGCCAGGTCTCCACCGTGCCGAACAGCAGCTCTCCCCGGTCCGCCTTTTCCCGGGCGCCGGGGACGTTGTCCAGCACCCAGCGGATCTTGGTGGCGGAGAAGTAGGCGTCGATCAGCAGGCCCGTGGCGGACTGGATGCGCTCCTCCAGCCCCCGGCGCTTCAGCTCCTCGCAGAACTCCGCCGTCCGGCGGCACTGCCAGACGATGGCGTTGTATACCGGCCGGCCGGTGGTCTTGTCCCAGAGGATGGTGGTCTCCCGCTGGTTGGTGACGCCGATGCCGGCCACCTCCCCCTCCAGCCCGGCTGCGGCCTGGGCCGCCGCACGGCGCTCCGTCTCCCAGATCTCCATGGGGTCATGCTCCACCCAGCCGGGCTGGGGATAGAGCTGGCGGAAGGGATACTGGGCCTTGGACACAATGTCGCCCCGGCGGTCAAACACGATGGCCCGGGAGCTGGTGGTCCCCTGGTCCAGCGCCAGAATATAGGTTCCCATAGAAGTCTCCTCTTTCTTTTTGTTTCAGAGTATGCTAATATAGGGTATTATAACACAGAAAGGACAGGATTACCATGACGGATTTCCAGGAATTTACCTTTCTTTCCAGCGACGGCCATACCCAACTTCACGGGGCACAGTGGACCCCGGCGGACCGGGAGCCCATTGCCGTTTTACAGATCGCCCACGGCGTGGCGGAGCACATCCTGCGGTATGACGATTTTGCCCGGTATCTCAACGACCGGGGCATCCTGGTGGCGGGACACGACCACCTGGGCCACGGCAAATCCCTGCCGGAGGGCGGCACGCCGGTGTATTTCGGCGACGGCAGCACCTGGGAGACGGTGGTGGACGACATCCACCTGCTCCATGACCGGCTGCGGGAGCAGTATCCGGATCTGCCCATCCTGCTGATGGGCCACAGCATGGGGTCGTTCCTGTCCCGGTCGTACCTGATCCGCTATCCCGGCACGGTGGACGCCGCCATCATCATGGGCACCGGCTGGCAGCCGGAGATGACCATCCGGGGCGGCCTGCTGCTGGCGGGAATTCTGTCCGGGCTCAAGGGGCCGGACGCCGTCAGCAAGATGGTGACGAACATGGCCTTCGGGGCCTATAACAAGGCCTTCGGCGACAAGCCCCGGACCCCCAACGACTGGCTGTCCGCCGACACGGACAACGTGGACCGGTATATGGCGGACCCCCTGTGCGGCGCGGACGCCACGGTGGGCCTGTTCCGCCAGATGCTGCGGGGCCTGCGGTTCAACCAGACCCCCGGGAATATCGACCGGATGGACAAAAACGCCCCCATCCTGCTGATCGCCGGGCAGGACGATCCGGTGGGCGATATGGGGGCCGGTGTCCGGCGGACCCACGACGCCTTCAAGCGGGCGGGGATCAGGGACGTGACCCTGAAGCTGTATCCCGGCCTGCGGCATGAAATTCTCAACGAGGCCGCCATGCGGGACACGGTTTACGGCGACATCGGGGCCTGGCTGGACCGGGTGCTGGGCTAACGCAGAGACGCCAGCAGGTTGGGCAGGCCCAGCAGGTCCACGTTGTGGGTCCGGCGCAGCAGGCGGACGGTGAAAAAGCTGTCCGCCGTCAGCACCAGCAGCAGGGCCAGACCCGCCCCGGCGGGGGCGTGCAGGGCGATGGGGTGCAGCAGGGGCTGCACCTGCCGGAGGGCGAAGGCCGTCAACGGACCCCATATCACCGCAAAGGGCACGCAGACCCGACGGTTCAGGTCCATGTGGGTGCCGGAATAGTCCCAGAACATGACCCCCAGCAGCTTGTCATAGAGGAAGTGCACGGCGTATTCCACGGCGGTGGCCGTGAGGCCGCCGTAAAAGGCCAGGCGGAGGAAGCCCCGGGTCAGGTCGGCGGGCAGATGCAGCACCGCCAGCATGGCCAGGCCGTACACCGGGCACAGGGGCAGCAGGAGAAAGCACTTGCGCACCTGATGCCGGGCCCCGGTGACGGCGGCGAAGATTTTTTCCAGCAGATATCCCAGAAAGCTATACAGACAAAACAGCCACAGCCAGTACACGGCGACGCCTCCCTTCCCCCTCATTCTGCCCCGGGAGAGCTGCCGCGATACCCGGGCAAAGGCGGGGAAAGGGAGGAAAGATATGGACCAGTGGGAGCAGCTGCGGCAGCAGTGCATGAGCTGCCGGGCCTGCGGCCTGGCGGATACCCGGACCAACGTGGTGTTCGGGGTGGGGTCCCCCACGGCGGAGGTGCTGCTGGTGGGCGAGGCCCCCGGGGCCAGCGAGGACCAGCAGGGCGAGCCCTTTGTGGGAGCCGCCGGGAAGCTACTGGACGATATGCTGGCCATGATCGGCCTGCGGCGGCAGGAAATCTACATCACCAACAGCGTCAAGTGCCGCCCGCCCAAAAACCGGGACCCTCTGAACACCGAAAAGGACGCCTGCGCCGGATTTCTGCGGCGGCAGCTGGAGCTGATGCAGCCGAAGATCCTGGTGTGCCTGGGCCGCATCAGCGCGGCGGAGATCATCAGGCCGGATTTCAGGATCACCCAGGAGCACGGCCAGTTTTTTGAGAAAAACGGCATATGGATGACGGCCCTGTATCACCCGGCGGCCCTGCTGCGGGACCCGGGCAAGAAGCCGGAGACCTTCCAGGACCTGAAGCGCCTGCAGGCCAAGATCCGGGAGGTCTGCAGCCGGACGCCCATGGAATTTGCATAATCGTGAAAGAGGCCCCCGTTTTCGCTGAGCGAAAACGGGGGCCTCTTTGACTGTCTCAAATCAGGGCTCCATATTGCGGATCTCCTCCAGCAGGGCGTCCAGGCTGTCGCGATCCAGGGTCTGGGGCTTGTCCTCCGGCTCCTCCGGGGCTTCGGGAGTGGGTTCCGGTTCCGGCACAGGCTCCGGTTCAGCCGGAGTTTCTTCTGCCGGGGTCTCCTCAGCCGGGACTTCCTCCTCCGGCGGCGTGACAGCCTCCGGGGCGGGGGCTTCCTCCGCCGGGGCGCTTTCCGGCACGATCACCGGGGGAACCGGCGTCTCCTCCGAAGCGGCGGGGACCTCCGGCTCCGGTACAGGTTCCGGCACAGACTCCGGCGTTTCCGGTACAGGTTCCGGCTCCGCCGGGGACTGGGGCGGCTCCATCTGGGCCGGATGGTCCGGCAGACGGCGGCGGCTGCGGGCAATGCCCACGGCCCGGCCGATAAAGAACAGCAGCACCAGCAGAATCACCAGACCGGCGGCCAGAATGGCGTACATGGGGAGCCAGCGGTTCAGGGGCAGGTCCACCGGGGCGCACAGGGCCGTCCACAGGGCCCGGAAGGGGCCGGTCTGGGTCTGCGGCTCCTCCGGAGAGGGATCCTCCGGCTCCGGCTGGCCGATCTGGGGCAGAGTTCCGGCAAAGGCCGGCATCCGCACCACATGGACCGTATAGTCCCGGGTAGCGCCGTCCTCGGCAGTGCAGGTGACGGTCAGCAGGTTGTCGCCCTCCTTCAGGGACGCATCGGGCTGGGTGACGCCCAGGGCCTTGCTGTCCTTGGCGGTGGCGGAAAGGGAGATCTTGGAGGTCTCATAGGGGACATACACGGCGTATTCCGTGATTTCCGGGGAAAAGGCCGGGGACAGCTGCCCCGTGGAGGGGGTCAGCTCCGACAGGGACGCGTCGCTGCTGAGGGTCACGTTGGGGTCCGGCTGCCGGGTGACAGAGATGGTGTATCGCCGGGAGGCCCCGTTGGCTGCGGTGACCGTCAGCACCACCGTGTTGACGCCCACGGACAGCTGGTTGCCGCTGACGGATACATCGGCCCCGCCATCGGCGGCCCGGTAATCCAGGGGCAACCGGGACACGTCATAGGGTACGGTGACGCTGTATTCCGTGGTTCCGGCGGAGAAGGCCGGAGACAGGGCATAGTCCCCGCAGGACAGGCCCGCCAGATTGGCGTTGCCGGAGGGGGGCGCGGCCACGCTGGCCGCCCAGGACGCGTCGTTCAGGGACTGGTCGCTGTTGCCGTCGGTGGCCACGATGTCGGTGATGGTGGCGCTGACCCGGGTCCCGGCGGCCACGCCGGACTTCACCTGGAAGGTGACGGCCAGCACAGCGGCGCTGCCGGTGATGGGATTGGACAGGGACTGGTCATAGGCCAGCAGGTTGCCGCCGCTCATATCCACAGACCAGCTGGAGCCCACCAGCTGGCGGGTGCCGGTAAGGGTCAGGGCGCTGCTGTCGTAGTGCAGCACGGCGGTGATGCCCTGGATGTTGGAGCCGCTGACGGTGAAGGTGACGGTGACGCTGTCACCGGCCCGGACGCTGCCGGAGCCGGAGAAGCTGGCCCCGGCGGCCTCCGCCGTTACCGGAGCCAGGCCCCACAGCAGCAGCGCCGCCAGCAGGCCCGCCAGGACGGATGAAATTCTCTTTCTCATGGGTCAAGCCCTCCTGCTCAGTTGGGTTGGATGGTGCCCCGGCCCAGCAGATACGCCTGCAGCCGGATCATGTCGGTGATGGTGACCTGGCCGTCGCCGTTCAGGTCCGCCGCCTGAAGGGCAGCGCCGGTGAGGCTGTTTTTGCCCAGCAGATGGGCCTGCAGCCGGACCATATCGGTGATGGTGACCCGGCCGTCGCCGCTGAGGTCGCCGGTGACCACGGTGGTCAGGGTCTGGAGGGTCTGGCCGTCCCGGGCATAGGTGACGGCCATGCCGGTGCCCACGGGGCCCTCACCCTGGACCGGCAGGGTGATGTAGTCGCTGGGGGACAGGCCCGCCAGCAGCTGCCGGGCGGTGGTGCCCACGGGGATGGCCCGCAGATAGCCGTCGGCGATGCGGTAGGCCCCGGTGGTGATCTCCTGGGGATAGCTCTCCACCGCCTTAGCCTCAAACTGGGCGGTGAAGGTGACGTTGCCGGAGATGGTCATGCCGCTGGTGTAGCCCTGCCAGCCGGTGAAGGTGTAGGTATACTGGCTGTCGGCGGGGCGGACCGGGGTTCCGGCGGGCTCGGGGATGGCCTGCCCGGCGGCCAGCTTCCCCTGGGCATACACGGAGCCGTCATAGTTCAGGAACTGATAGGTATACTGCCCCTGATAGTGGGCATAGAGGGTGATGTTGCCGGCCCCGGTGGTGCTGTTGGCGGTGATCTGCTGGCCGCCCTCCGGCTGGGTGAACCAGCCCACAAAGGCGCAGCCCTCCTTCACCGGGGTGGGCAGGGTGCCGTATTTCTGACCGGCGGAGACCAGGCGGGTGCTCTCGGAGCAGGCGCCGCCGCAGGGGTCGAAGGACACCACATAGGAGCCGTCGGTGACATAGAACCGGGATTCCAGGCGATAGTTGTCCCCGGCGGTGTTCTCCGCCGCGATGACCAGGGTATAGCCCCCCACCCCCAGCCGGGAGAAGGCCACGGCGTCATCCAGCCGGGACAGGTCATAGCTCTTGGCATTGGGGGAGGCGGTGGCGGGAGTGATGGCGTTGGCGCCGTTGGAGCGGAGGATGGACACCGTCACCCTCCGGATGTTATAGGAGTTGCGCAGGGTGCCCCGGAAGGGGAAGCCCGTCTGCCCCACCGTCAGGGTGGAGTTCACCGTGGGATAGGACGCGCCGTCCAGGGTCCAGCCGGCCCCGGCCAGGGCCAGCTGCCATTGCAGGGCGGTTTCCGACAGCACCAGGCGGCCGCCGGCGGCGTTGGAGGACACGGACAGATAGGCGCCGGCGCCCCGGTTTTGCAGGGAAAAGCCGCTGTTATACACGGCGGCCTTCCACAGCTGTCCCTTGTCCGTGGACGCCTTGGCCAGGGTGACGCCGTTTTTACCGGCGGTGAGCCGCAGGCCGTTTTCCTGGCAGGTGATGGTATAGCAGCCGCTGGCGTGATAGTCCAGGCGGAACTGCTGATTTTTGCCGCCGGTGACGGCGTTCAGGGTCAGGCCCGAGGAGCCGGGGGTGGCCGTCAGGCTGCTGTTGGCGGAGGAGCGCAGCTGATACACGCCCTCGCCCACCGTGGCGTCCTTGAAGCCGTAGTCCGCCAGCATCACCTGGGCCTTGGCGGGCTCATTGATCCGCAGGCGGGCGTATACGCCCAGCTGCACGTCGCCGGAGTTGCCGTCGTAATACTTCAGCACCTTGCCGGTGACGCCGTATTTGTCGGCGGTGGGGCCGGTCATCACGCCCCGGGAGTCGGACTGGGGCTCCCGCACGGCGCCGCTTTCGTTATAGATGGCCTCGATGAGCTGGGCCTCCGGCTGGTTGGCAAAGCCGCCCAGTGCGTCAAAGGCCCGCATAATCACGCCGGTAGCGCCGCCCCGGCCGTCGCTGCTGGAGAAGCCGGAGGCCGCGCCCACGCCGTGCTGCACCGCCCGGGACCAGAACACGTTGCGCAGGGCGATGCTGTAGTTATCCATGTCGAACCCCGGCACGGCGGACTCGATGGACCGGACGATGGGGTCATAGTAGCTGCGGCGGACATAATTCCGCTGCACCCGCATAAAGCCGTCGCTGTCCTCGTTGGCCAGGGCCCGCCAGGTGGCGTCGAAGTTGGAGCCATAGCCCCCGTCGGCCTCATAGGCGGCGGCCAGCCGGTTGCCGATGGAGCGGTAATATGTATCGGAGGAGGACTGACACCACCGGAAGAAGGCCCGGGGAATGTCGCTGCGGCTGGAGAACTGATACGCGCCGTAGGACTTGCCGCCTGCGTCGCCGGAGCCGGAGGAAATGACCCCCGGGCCGCTGGCCTCGAACCGCTGGCTCAGGGTCCCCAGCAGCTGCTCCTCCTGGTCGTCGGCGGCGGTGGCTGATGTAAACACCGGCAGGATCACCGGAAGGGCCGCCAGCAGCAGCGCCAGGCACAGCAATATACTCGTTCCTCTACGCATGGTTTTCATCGTATCACCCCGTTGCAAGATATGTTATAAAAAGCAGACACTGTGTCGTATTCAGTAATAGTATAGCACTGCGGGGGGCGGGGTGTCCACCGGAAAGAGTCGAATTTTCCAACAAATTAGCATATGAAGTGGACAAAAATTTTTGTGGTATGAAAAAGCGCGGCATAAAATTGCCCCCTCCGGCCGGGCCGGAGGGGGCAATGTATGCTTTTATGCGCCGCACAGGGGCCGCAGGGCCTCCAGCAGTCGGTCGTTGTCCCGGGTGTCCCGGACGGCCAGGCGGAGATACTGCTGCCCGCCCAGCTTGGGAGACAGGTCCTTCACCAGGATGCAGCGGTTCACCAGCAGCTCCCGGGTGATGGCCCGGGCGGACAGGCCGCCCAGCAGCTCCACCATGAGATAGTTGGCCTGGGACGGGATCACCCGCAGGTTGGGGAGCTTCTCCAGCTCCCGGCGGAAGCGGGCCCGCTCGGCCCGGATCAGCTCCAGGGACCGGGCATAGTCCTTCTTATACTTCTCCTCGATCTGCATATAGAACTCGGCAAAGGAGTTGATGTTCCAGATGGCCACGTCCTTTTTCAGGGCGGCGATCAGGTCCTGGTCGCCGGAGGCCAGTACCCCCAGCCGCAGGCCGGGGACGCCATAGGACTTGGAGATGCTCTTGACCACATACAGCCTCCTGTACCGGTCCAGCAGGTCCTGGCGGATGAAGGTGTTGTCCGCCTCGTCGGCAAAGTCGGCAAAGGACTCGTCCAGGATCAGGCGGATGCCCTTCCCCTGCGCCCAGTCCGCCAGGCGCAGCACGTCCGGGGCGGGAATATAGTTGCCGGTGGGGTTATCGGGGTTGATGAGCACCAGGTTGTCGATGTCCTGGGGGCCGAAGAAGGCCATCAGGTCGTCAGCGGTGTACCGGAAGTCCGGGCCCGCCGGGGTGAAGCAGACGTTGGGCCGGTCCTGATAGCGGTTGGGGTACTCCTCGAAGGTGGGGCGGATGAAGCCGGTGACCCCCTCCAGCCGGGCCATCAGGGCCTTGATGAGCTCCGCCGCGCCGTTGCCCACCAGGATGTTCTGCTGGTGGACGGCGAAGTTCTTGGCCGCCAGCAGGGCGTTCACCCGCATGCCGGAGGGATACTGGGTCAGCAGGGAGGTGAAATTGGCCTGAATCTCGTCGATCAGCCGCTGGGGCGGGAAATAGGGGTTCACCAGATAGCAGAAGTCCAGCAGCTGGGGATAGCGCCAGTAGCCGCCGTAACGTCCCTGCATGAGGCTGACCCGGAGGTCCGGGTCCTGGGCGAACATGGAGGAGGCAATGTCCAGGTCCTGGATGTCGTCGATCTCGTACCACAGCTGGCCGCTGAGGCGCTTGGCCCGGATCTCCGGGTCATCCAGCATGGCGATGACCCGCAGCACCTGCTCATAATACTCGTTGTTGCCCAGGGCCTTGGAATAGGCCTCCAGGAAGGGAACATAGTGGGTCCGGGAGAAGTGGCGGCCGAACTTGTAGATGTTCACGGTCTTGTAGTATTCGTGGGCCTCTTCAAACCGGAAATTCTTGCTGGGGACGAAGGAGGCGATGCTGTCATCGGGCCCCAGCTTCACGCAGGTGCCGTCCATCCAGCTTTCGTACTTGTCCACCAGGGCCAGGGTCTCCCGGGGGTCGTCCAGCAGCTGGTCGATGACGGCGTCCTCGAAGATCAGATCCGACTCAAACAGCAGGGTATCGTCCTGGCACAGATAGTCCTTGGCCAGGGCCAGGGAATAGATGTTGTTGGTCTTGTCGTAAATGGGGTTCTGGACATAGACAATGGGCGTCCGGATGCCCAGGGTGTCGATATATTTCATGAGCTTTTCGCCCTCATAGCCCACCACGATGACGATGCGGGACAGATGGCGGCTTTCGATCTGATGGAGCATCCGGTCGATCAGGGCCACCCCGTTGACCTGCACCATGCACTTGGTCCGGTCCTGGGTCAGCTCCTTCAGCCGCTTGCCCATGCCTGCTGCCAGTATGATTGCCTGCATATGGATCTCTCCTTTTTCTTTCAGAGATTTGACGTTTTATTATACCCCATGCGGCCCGGATGCGCAATGGGTACGAAGGAAAAATGCGCGGCGGGCTTGCTGCTTATTGGGGACTTATGCCCGCTTCCAGCGGACGCCGCCGGGGACGTCGGTGATCTCCACGCCCTGGGTCTTCAGCTCATCGCGGATACGGTCGGCCTCGGCGAAGTTTTTGGCCTTCTTGGCGTCGGCCCGGGCCCGGATCAGGGCCTCCACCTGAGGATCCTGGCCGCCGTCCTCGCAGACCACGGTGAAGCCGCCGGCGGCGGGAGCCGCCGCCTGGGTCTTGCGCAGGGACGCCGCCTTCTCCGTCAGCTTCAGGCCCAGCACCTGGTCGAAGCTGTCCAGCGCCGCCAGCTTGGTGGCGTCGGTGGTCCTGGCCTTCAGCACGTCATAGAGCACCGTCACCGCCATGGAGGTATTCAGGTCGTTGTCCATGGCCTTGGTGAAGCGGGCCTTCAGCTCCTCCAGAGCCGCCGGGTCCACGTCTCCCTTGCCGGGGGTCAGGGCGGCGATTTTAGAGAGCAGCTTGTTATAGGCCGCCACGGCGTTGTCCAGATTCTCCCAGGTGAACACCAGGCTCTTGCGATAGTGGCTTTGCAGGCAGAAGAAGCGATAGGCCAGGGGATCATACCCCTTCTGCTCCAGCAGGGACACGGTTAAAAACTCGCCCTTGGACTTGGACATTTTGCCGCCCTCGGTGTTCAGGTGGGCCACATGGCACCACTGGGGGCACCAGGGATGGCCCAGATAGCTCTCGGACTGGGCGATTTCGTTGGTGTGGTGGGGGAAGGCGTTGTCGATGCCGCCGCAGTGCAGGTCCAGATACTCGCCGTTGTACTTCATGGAGATGCCGGAGCACTCAATGTGCCAGCCGGGATAGCCCACGCCCCAGGGGGAGTCCCATTTCAAGGCCTGATCCTCGAACTTGGACTTGGTGAACCAGAGGACGAAGTCGTTGCGGTTGCGCTTGTTGGTGTCCTCCTCCACGCCCTCCCGGACGCCCACGGCCAGGTCCTCCTCGTTGTGGTCGTTGAAGATATAGTACCGCTCCAGCTTGCTGGTGTCGAAATACACGTTGCCCCCGGCCACATAGGCATAGCCGGTGTCCAGCAGGCGGGTGATGATCCTGATATAGTCGTCAATCAGGCCGGTGGCGGGCTGGACCACGTCGGGGCGCTTGATGTTCAGCTTGCGGCAGTCCTCGAAAAAGGCGTCGGTGTAATACTGAGCGATCTCCATGACGGTTTTGTGCTCCCGCCGGGCGCCCTTGAGCATCTTGTCCTCGCCCTGGTCGGCGTCGGAGGTCAGGTGGCCCACGTCGGTGATGTTCATGACCCGGTTGACGCTGTATCCGGCGTAGCGCAGGTATTTCTCCAGCACATCCTCCATGATATAGCTGCGGAGGTTGCCGATGTGGGCAAAGTGGTACACCGTGGGGCCGCAGGTGTACATCTCCACATGGCCGGGGGTGTGGGTCTTGAACTCCCCTTTCCGATGGGTGGCGGAATTATACAGATACATGGTGTGTTCTCCTTCAATCGTCAGTTTTCGATGGCAAACAAAGAGCCTCCCATGCCCAGGGGCATGAGAGGCGATGTCTCGCGGTTCCACTCTCGTTTGTCGCTTGAGGGCCTTTGACGCAGGCCATGCGGCGGGCTTCCACATCCCGCGCGCTCCCGGACGCACCTTCTGCCGCACCCCGCAGGACGGCTTGCAGCCGGTGGCCGTCCCTCTCTTGCCGGAGCTGCGCGGCATACTCTTTCCGATCGTCGCGCTGTTCGATTGGCTATTATTATAGCGGCTTGGGCCCGGCGTGTCAATACCGGCGGATGACGGCGGCCACCTTGCCCAGGATCCGGGCCTCCCGCCCGTCGATGGGCTGATAGGCCGGGTTTTCCGGCAGAAGCCAGACCTCTCTCCCCTGGCGCTTCAGGCGCTTCACCGTGGCCTCGTCCCCCAGCAGGGCCACCACGATCTCGCCGTTGTTGGCGGCGGGCTGCTGGTGCACCACCACCAGGTCGTCCGGCAGGATGCCGGCATTGATCATGGACTCGCCCCGGACCCGCAGGGCGAAATACTCCCCGTCCCGGCCGCCGGTGTCGAAGGTCAGGTAATCCTCGATGCATTCCTGGGCCAGAATGGGGGACCCGGCGGCCACATTGCCCACAATGGGCACCTGGTTCTCCTGGGGCGCCTCCGTCAGGGTCAGGGCCCGGCCCTTTCCGGCCTGCTTGCCGATGACGCCCAGCTCCTCCAGGTGCTTCAGGTGAAAGTGCACCGTGGAGGGAGACTTCAGCCCCACGGCCTCGCCGATCTCCCGCACCGAGGGGGGATACCCCTGGTCCTGGATGGCCTGGACGATGTAGTCATAGATCTTCTGCTGCATTTTGGTCAGCTGGGCCATGATGTCCGCTCCTTTACCGGGTACTTTTTTCGATTATATCACAGAAAATCCGGGTTTGCAACAGATGTTCGAGGATTTTTCCTGGGATTTTCTGAGGGCGGAAAATTTCAATTTTTCTCTTGACAGAACCAAGCAGTATATGGTAATATGACAAAGCTGACGATTTCGCGGAGGGCGCATGCGGGTGTAGCACAATGGCCAGGGCACCAGCCTTCCAAGCTGGGGATGCGGGTTCGATTCCCGTCACCCGCTCCACTTTTTTATGCGCCAGTAGCTCAGTTGGATAGAGCAACTGCCTTCTAAGCAGTAGGCCAGGGGTTCGAGTCCCTTCTGGCGCGCCACTTCTTTACTGGAGCATGTCGTCCGGCGTTCCTTGCGGTTCTATATGGTGGGTGTAGCTCAGTTGGTTAGAGCACC
>UMCE01000713.1_pt1 | contig 13230 bp, 10 predicted proteins | sample 1964191 | NCBI WGS metagenome assembly UMCE01 (sample SAMEA4835964, study PRJEB28245) | human gut metagenome | biome: gut microbiome; material: fecal sample | place: Denmark | collected 2008
CTTCACTTTATTCTGTGTGTATACGGCGGCCGCTTCACACGGCACATCGCTTACAAAGAGACATATATCGTTTTTATGCTGTGCCGTCGGGTCATAGCCCTCAACCGGCGCCGCTTTTACTCCGCAGTACATACCGCTCGCCTTAAAGCCCTTTGCGGCACATATTCCTCCGTCTATAACCTTCATAAAACTAACTCCCTTTAAACCATATTCAAATACTTACACGTTCAAGCCCGCCGTTTCGTCAAATCCCAGCATAAGATTCATATTTTGTACGGCGGCACCGGATGCACCCTTTCCGAGATTGTCAAATCTCGAAGTTACAGTAATTCTATCGTCATTCCCGGATACGGTTATTTCCAGTGTATCCTTACCGGAAAATGAGCTTGCGGATAACATTCCGCTTGTCACAACCTCGGGATTTACGCTTATAAGCGCTTTGTTTCTATACTTCTCGTACAGTATGTCGCAGATTTGCCGTGCAGTATAGCCCGACACCGTCTCTTTATGGAGCATAACCGTAGTTTCCATGCCCTTGTAATAATCATCGACAACGGGGACAAATACCGGTGCGGATTCAAGACCGCAAACCCTTACTATTTCCGGCAGATGCTTATGCTCCTGTGAAAGCCCATATGCTCTCGGCGAATAATACTCCGCCGGTTTTTCATCACTTTCATACTCTGCAATCATCTTTTTTCCGCCTCCGGAGTAGCCGGTAAGTGAGAACGCGGTAAGCAATACGGATTTATCAATAATTCCGAGTTCAACAAGCGGATATACTATGGAGATAACTCCCGTCGCGTGACATCCGGGATTTGCAACAAGCTGTGAGCGGATTATCCTCTCTCTGTGTTCATAGGAGAGCTCCGAAAATCCGTATGTCCAAAGCGAATCTGTCCTATGCGCCGTAGACGCATCAATTATCTTGGTATGATTATTATCCTCATCAAGAAGAATAACCGCTTCCCTTGCGGCTTCATCCGGAAGACAAAGAAAAACAAGGTCTGCCGTATTGATTAGTTTTTTTCTTTCCTTCGGATTTTTACGTTCGTCATCAGGTATTGTAAGAAGTTCTATATCCTCTCTGCTTTTAAGACGGTCGGATATCTGCAGACCCGTAGTTCCCTCTTTGCCGTCAATAAAAACCCGTGGCTTCATTTTTGCTCCTCCTTCAAAAGATGATACATGTATAATAATACAATCTTTTTGTATATTCAAGAGTAAATTTGCATATTTTAAAAAAATATTCAAAAAACAAGAGACTAATATGCACATCACTGCATATTAGCCTCTTGCCTATGTGACACACCGACGTAGAAGGTGGATTGCGTATTAGTGTAGTCCTGGTGTGTTATTTATTTTCAATAATTATTCACGAAGACCGTATTTTTCAATTACATAATCCATATCCTTGTCACCGCGACCGGAAAGGTTTATAAGAATTGACCCGGTATTCATCTGTTTTGCAAGCCGTATTGCATGTGCAACGGCATGGCTGCTCTCTATTGCCGGAATGATTCCCTCCATTCGTGAGAGCGCATAAAATGCATCTATGGCCTCTTCATCCGAAACAGTATCATACTTAACCCTTCCCACATCATGTAAAAATGCATGCTCCGGTCCGGATGAAGGATAGTCGAGACCGCTTGCCACCGAGTAAACCGGTGCCGGTTCACCGTTTTCGTCCTTAAGCATTATACTGTTGAAGCCGTGCATAATTCCCTCTGTACCGTATGTGATGCTTGCAGCGTGGTCTCCCTGCGCAGTTCCTCTGCCAAGCGGCTCAACACCGTATATCTCGACAGGGTCGGCAAGAAATCCCGAAAACAGTCCTATGGAGTTAGAGCCGCCTCCGACACATGCCGTTATTATGTCCGGAAGCTCTCCTGTCATCTCGAGAAACTGCTCTCTTGCCTCCACTCCTATAATGTGCTGGAAGTCACGTACCATCATAGGGAACGGATGAGGACCGACAACCGAGCCGATACAATAAATACAATCCTTATACGTTTCGGAATATGCTTTGAATGCTGCGTCAACGGCCTCCTTAAGCGTCTGAAGACCATCGGTTACCTCTATGACATTTGCGCCGAGTATCTTCATACGCGCAACATTCGGAGCCTGTTTTTTTATGTCAACTGCACCCATATATATGTCGCACTCAAGCCCGAAGTACGCAGCCGCAGTTGCAAGTGCCACACCGTGCTGTCCCGCACCGGTCTCGGCGATGACCTTTTTCTTACCCATATACTTTGCAAGAAGCACTTCACCCATACAGTGATTAAGCTTATGTGCACCCGTATGGTTTAGGTCCTCACGCTTTGCGTAAAGCTGTACATTGCCGATAGAATTTGACAGCCTTTCAAGGTGTGTTATAGGTGTCGGTCTGCCCTGAAATTCTCTGCGTATTCTGCGAAGCTCGTTCACGAACTTTGACGATTTGCAGATGGTGAAGTAAGCCTCGGTTACTTCATCCATAGCCGCTTTCAGTTCATTCGGGATATATGCTCCTCCGTACTGACCGAAAAAACCGTCTTTATCAGGATAGTTTTTAAGATATGTGTTGAAATTTACTTCTGCCATTGTTCTTTCTCCTTTACACAGTGATTAAAAAATGTCTTGCTCCGGGGACGAAAGATATAAAAAAATCCTGTCCCACAGTAAATATACTGCCGGGACAGGAATAAACTCCTGCGGTGCCACCCTGCTTGGTTCTCCGTATTCGGAGTACCCTCTCATCCGTACTGACATACGTCGGTTTTGTTCACGGAGTACCGCTCCGTCTCACATACTCTGCAATAAAGCATTTCCGATTGCCCTTGGAAGTCCATTCATAAAAGCCGTTATCTGCCGCAATCACACCGCCTGCAGCTCTCTGAGAGAAACAAAACTCAAACTACTTACTCTTCCTCATCGGTTTATGCTCATTATACGTACAAGCGGCTTGTCTGTCAACAAATATTTTTCGGTCAAAATTTTTGTTGTAACTTAAAGAATCAATTGAAAAGAACTCGGATATACCGTTGATTTCAGGCATATCTTATTTGTATCTGCAAAAAGAAAAGAGAAAAATGCAGGACACATTTTCCTCTTTCCTGGCAGGGATGGCGCGACTTGAACGCACGAATGACGGAGTCAAAGTCCGTTGCCTTACCACTTGGCTACATCCCCGAATATGATAAATATTGAGTTTAAAAAAGGTGGCTTTTACAGCCACCCTTTGATGTGGGGTGGAAGATGGGATTCGAACCCACGATCTCCAGTGCCACAAACTGGCGCTTTAGGCCAACTAAGCTACATCCACCGCATATGATAAATGGCGCGCTGAGAGGGACTCGAACCCCCGACCCTCTGCTTAGAAGGCAGATGCTCTATCCAGCTGAGCTATCAACGCGTAGAGCGCAAAAAAAATGGAGCAGGTGATGGGAATCGAACCCACGTAACCAGCTTGGAAGGCTGGAATTCTACCATTGAACTACACCTGCGTCTATCTTCGCGACGGTGATTATTCTAACACAACCACCGTCACGTGTCAATAGAAAATTAAAGACTTTTCACAATGATTTCATTGTCTTTTACGCTGATATTTATACGTGTAACCGGAGTACCGTCAGCGTCGATTATTATGTCTGCAATTCTGTTTTCGATATTGCGCCTTATAACGTTTCTGAGATCTCTTGCACCTCTGACTCCCGAATCCATTTTGGAAACGATTGCAGCGGGAACATCCTTCGTGTAATTGAGGGTTATTCCCTTGTCAAGAAGCGGCTGTGAAAGCTCGGAAAGCATAAGAATGGCGATATCCTTGTAATTGTCCTCGGTGAGCTCGTTAAACACTACGATTTCATCAACACGTCCGAGGAATTCCGGACGGAGAAATTCACGAAGAGCTTTCATGGCTTTGTCACGATTTACATCGCCCTGCGACCTTGCAAATCCAAGTGCATTCTCCTTGCGCTCCGAGCCGGCATTTGACGTCATGACAATGATACAGTTTTCAAAGTTTACGGTTCTTCCCTGTGCGTCATTTATCCTGCCCTCGTCAAGAATCTGAAGAAGGATATTCATAACGTCCGGATGAGCCTTCTCTATCTCATCAAACAGGAGCACCGAATACGGTTTGCGGCGTACCTTCTCCGTGAGCTGTCCCGCCTCGTCATAGCCTACGTATCCCGGAGGCGAGCCTATGATTCTTGAGACGCTGTGCTTTTCCATAAACTCCGACATATCAAGTCTTATGAGCGTTTCCGGAGTATCAAACAGCTCCTCGGAAAGCCTTTTTACAAGTTCGGTCTTTCCTACGCCTGTCGGTCCCACAAAGATAAACGACGCCGGTCTGCGTCTTGTATTTATCTGAATACGGCTGCGCTTTACCGCAGCGCTGACAGCGGCTATAGCCTCATCCTGTCCCTTTATATGCTCCTTCAAATGCTCTTCAAGATGAGCAAGCTTGCGAAGATCCGATTCTATGACCTTTGAAGCCGGAATACCCGTCCAAAGCTGAATAACCTTTGCAAGATCCTCTTCTTTTACGCTGTTATCCTTTGCGGCCTCGAGAAGAGCGGGAAGCCTTGCCTCAATGGCTATTATCTCCGCCTTTGTTTTAGCCTGTTCCTCATAATCCGGATTTTCGGTATCCTCCTCCATGTCGGAAAGGTCGGCTTTTGCATCCTCAAGCTCGTTTTCTGCAATTTCAGCTTCTGAAATTGCCTTGTTTCGAAGATTTGCACAGGTACATGCCTCATCAAGAAGGTCTATCGCCTTATCAGGTAAAAATCTGTCGGTGATATACCTTTCCGAAAGAACTACAGCCCTGTGAACAAGTTCATCGGAAATCTTAACTCTGTGATAGTCCTCATAGTAGTTCTTTATTCCCTTAAGGACCTCATAGGTCTGCTCTATGGATGGCTCGTCTATTTTAATCGGCTGGAAACGGCGCTCAAGCGCAGCATCCTTCTCAATATGCTTTCTGTACTCGGTAAAAGTAGTCGCGCCGATAACCTGAATCTCACCGCGTGAGAGCGCGGGCTTCAGTATGTTAGCGGCATTCATCGTGCCCTCAGCGTCACCTGTTCCCACAAGGTTGTGGACCTCATCTATAAAGAGGATGATATTTCCCTCGTGCTTAACTTCCTCCACAAGACCCTTTATACGACTTTCAAACTGTCCGCGGAACTGTGTTCCCGCAACAAGTGCCGTAAGGTCAAGAAGATGAATTTCCTTATCCTTCAGCTTTGCCGGAACATCTCCCGCTGAAATTCTGAGAGCAAGACCCTCGGCAATAGCGGTCTTACCTACGCCCGGCTCACCTATAAGACACGGATTGTTCTTTGAACGCCTGCAAAGAATCTGTATGGCACGGCTTATCTCCTGGTCCCTGCCTATGATTCTGTCAAGCTTTCCGTCACGTGCCTTTTCGGTAAGGTCGGTACAGTAGGTGCTTAAATACTTTCTTTTCTTTTTATCCGGCTTTTCGCCTCTTCTGCGGCGTTTATGCTTGCCGCCCTTTTCGTCTTTTGTGTCCTTTTCCTCAGTTTCAACTGTCTCCGAGTCGGAGTCCTTCTTCTGAAGTCCGCCGAGAGCACCGAAAAGGTTTGCGAGAGACGGCATTTCCTGTGCTCCGCCGCCTTCAAAATCCTCGTCCTCACCCATTCCCATAAGTGAGTTGAACTGCTCCGAAACGACGTCAACGTCATCAGGACTTATACCCATGTTCTCCATCATCTGCTTGACAGGTCCTATGTTGAGCTCCATGGCACATTTTATGCAGTAGCCAACGGGCTCTTCCTTACTGTCAATACCGTCTATTTTTGACACAAAAACAACCGCCGGGTTCTTTTTACATCTTGTACACATAATCTGTTTCATATCTTAAGACTGCTCCTCGTTTTCTTTTGTCTTTTTTCTGACCTTGTTTACCGTGTCCGGTATGTACGAACAGAAAGCAACCACGGTCAGCACCGCCGAAATCGTAACAAGCACGACAATAGCTCCGTGCGGCAATGTAACGTACGCCGACAGCGTACCGAATCCCGGTGCAAACAAAAGCAACAGACCCATCACACAGTAAAACGTAAATGTTGCGACTTTACCGTAAATAACTGCCGCCTCCGGGACAATATCCATACTGAGAAGAATAAAACTTCCCACAATCATTGTCAATTCCTTCACGCAAAAAAGTAAAAATACGTAGCTGAACGCTTTCAGAACTTCATCCTTTGAGCTGTGAAAATGAAAAAACATAAGCACCGTCAGAGCAATCTGCGTAAGCTTATCCGCAGCAGGATCAAGCAGCTTTCCAAGCTTGCTTATCTGATTGAAATGACGAGCTATTTTTCCGTCAAAAAGGTCGGTAAGTCCGGATACAAAAATAACAATAACCGCCGGCAAATACTTCCCCGACTGGAAAAGCAAAACAAAAACCGGAATTAAAATAATTCTGATAATTGAGAGAATATTCGGTATGGTAACAGCGTTTTCTCCCATACCCTTTAACTGTTCTTTTAGAGTATTAAGGCTTGCTTTATTGCCGCTCATATTTATCTCCTCTTATTTTTTCTCTGAGCATTTTTCTATTTTTCCTATGGCATAGACATACGTCTTATTTCCAATGTTCATAACGGAAATAGCCGTATTATCAGCCGGATACTCCCTGAATACCGAGCCTGAGCTTTTGTAGACGACAACCTTGTCCTCAAGGAGTACGCTCACCTTTCCGTCAGCAGCAAAAATTGATTTTACACTACTTGTGTATTTTTCCTCAAAGTTTTTTGAAAATGATGAAGAATAGGATTTTAAAATCTGTGAATTTCTGCTACCGTGCTCCGAAAGCACAAGAAGTAAATCTCCCTTGTCTGAAAATGTATAATTCGAAAGCGTATCCGACTCAAAAGACTTATCCTCTTTTGTTTTCAGATTCTTTATAAATGAAACCATGTTGTTTCCGAGAGCAACTACATTGTCCTTTGAAACGAATCTTACCTCAATTATAGCCGTTCCCGGATACTCAAACTCCGCCTTCGGCTCCGAATAAGCGAAATCAAAGATGTATACCTTTGAGTATATCTCACCGTCACGTGCTCCCACCACTGAAACAGCGGCGTACTTACCGTTATCGGAAAGGTCAACGGAAACAATGCTGTCATTTGCACAGTTCCAGACAAACTCCTCTTTTTTATATGAGTTATTCAGAACGGTAAGCTTTGACACGGATGAATCCGAAAGCGTTGCAAGTGCAAGATTTCCTTTTTTCCCGAGTGCGGCGGTGATTATCTTTTCGGGCTCGGGGGTTTCACCCGTATAGAGCGTGTCCGTTCTGTTTTCAATCCTGTATCTGTTTCCCTTTTGGTCAAACAGTACGACCTTACCGCCTTTTTTTGAAATAATCGGATTTGAGAAGGTGTGCTGTGCGCCCTTTACCTGCTTGGCGGTTGTGTCAAGGGACAGGGTCTTTTCATCCGTCAGCACAAAAATATCTCCGTTCAGTACCGTCATTCCCTCAACCGAGCTTGAATTTATTTTGTACGGATATCCCTCTCCGGGAGAAAGGGTCAGAAAAAAGTTTTTGATACTGTCATTCATGTCCGAGACGGAGGCAATACCGAGAGTTTCGGTTGCCATAAAGAGAAGAACAAGAATGAGTATTATCACGGAAACGGCGCGAAGTGCCGCTCTCTGCTTTTCGGATATCCTAAAGCGTCTGCGTTTTGTTTTCTCAGCCACTTTTTTCCTCACCTCCGTAGAAAACTTTATTTAAGTAAAGACCGCATGCCGGTGCTGTCTGCCCGGCAAGACTTCTGTCTTTTCCGAGAATCATTGAAGGGATACTCCCCGGAGAACATTTTCCCTCATTTATAAAGAGAAGCGTTCCCACTATTATTCTCACCATGTTATAAAGAAAGCCGTCGCCCGTAACGGAAATCGTAACCAGCTCTCCGTCTCTTTTAACTGAGATATCATAGATGGTTCTCACACAGTCCTCGACTTCTGTCTTTGTTCCGCAAAAGGTTGTAAAGTCATGCGTCCCGAGGAAATCCTGTGCCTCACGGTTGAGCATAATCTCGTCGATATGCGGCTTATAACAGAGAGCCCGTCCGTAAAGGAAGGGATCCCTTGCGACGGAATTGTGTATCTTGTATATATACTGCTTTGCGGTGCAGCTGTACCTCGGATGAAAGTCAAAGGGCACATCCTCCACCGAAAACACCGAAATGTCGCAGGGCAAAGCCGAATTCAGAGCACCCATAAGCTTATAACATTCTATCTCACTGTCAGTCCTGAGCGTACAGCAGTACATATTTGCATGTACACCGGCATCTGTTCTTGAACAGCCTTTTATATCCTCACGGCTTTGAAGTATCTGCTCAACGGCGTCCTGGAGAGTCTCCTGAACGGTTGATGCATTGCTCTGTACCTGCCAGCCGTGATAATTTGTGCCAAGATACTTAAGTTTCAGAAGAATATTACGCATATGAGGCTTCCTTTATATAACAAAATGCTTAAATTTAAGTTAAATTTTCGAACTCAGCGAAAATCAGATGATTGCCGCAAAAAATTTATTCAGGAGAATAACGCCCGCAAAGAAAACAGCAACAAACATAAAGGCGATAAAATCAAGATAAGTGTACTTCATCTGCTTCATACGGGTTCTTCCCTCAGCGCCGTGATAACAGCGGCACTCCATGGCAAAGGCAAGCTCGTACGCTCTCCTGAACGATGTAATAAACAGCGGTATAAATACCGGAATGAGAGCCTTCGCACGCTTTGTGAGACTGCCTGTTTCAAGGTCTGCGCCTCTCGCCTTCTGCGCATTGGTTATTTTCTCGAACTCGTCGATAAGAGTCGGGATAAACCTCAGGGCTATGGTCATCATCATAGCAACGGTATGAACACTGTTCTTCATGAACTTCAAAGGTGAAAGAAGCTGCTCCAGACCGTCCGTTATAAGCGTGGGGCTTGTGGTATACGTAAGCAGCGAGCTTGCAACAACGAGAGCTATGATACGTATAATCATAAATACCGCCGTATACACACCTCCTGTAGTTATGTGTATGAAGCCAACATCAAGCAGCGGCTCGCCCTTATCGATGTAAAATATATTGAGAATCGCCGTAATCGTGATGATAATGGCAATAGGCTTTATACTCTTTAAGATGGTCTTTATCGGAATCCTTGAGAGCAAGACCATTATCGTGAGTGAAAGAACCATTATTCCGAGTGAATAAAAGTTTTTACAAAGAAATATGGTGATAATGTATACAAACGTCAGAATAAGCTTCATCCTCGGATCCATTCTGTGAATCGGAGAATTTCCCGGGAAAAACTGACCGATAGTGATATCCTTAATCATAGTGTACCTCTCAGTCTGTTTATCTCTTCGACGCCCTGTGAAACGGTAAAAATATCCGTCCGAACATCCAACCCGCGTTTTTTAAGTTCCATGAAAATCTTTGTAACCTGAGGAACGTCAAGTCCGATGGACATAAGCTCCTCCGCGCGCTCATACGTTTCCCTGACACCTGCGTAGCCGAAGACCTCGGCATCATTCATCACAAGCACCTTGGTCGCAACCCTTGCGACATCCTCCATACTGTGAGAAACAATCATAACCGTACTTTTTGTCTCCTCCCTATACTCACGTATAAGGTTGAGAATCCTGTCACGACCCTTTGGGTCAAGCCCCGATGTCGGCTCATCAAGAATAAGAATTTTCGGCTCCATAGCCATAACACCGGCTATCGCCACTCTTCTTTTTTCCCCGCCGGAAAGGTCAAAGGGGGACTTTTCAAGCATCTCCTCCGTAACTCCGGTAAACTCGGCGGCACGGCGTACACGCGTATCAATTTCATCATCGGAAAGGCCCATGTTTCCGGGTCCGAATGCAATATCCTTGTATACAGTTTCTTCAAATAACTGATATTCCGGGTACTGGAAGCAAAGACCTACCTTAAATCGGGCTTCACGAAGAAGCTTTTTATCGCTCCAGATATCCTTGCCGTCCACAATAACCTTACCCTCAGCAGGCTTTAAAAGACCGTTAAAATGCTGGATAAGCGTACTCTTGCCCGAACCGGTGTGACCTATAACGGCAACCAGCTCGCCCTCTTCAATATCGAGCGATACATCTTTCACGGCCGCAACCTCAAAAGGAGTTCCCTTCGAATAAAGATATGTCAAATGTTCCGTCTTGAGAATGGACATGAATTTTTCTCCTTAACTTGGGTTTACTTATCAAATAATTCGACGATTGCATCCACGCAGTCATCCGTCGTAAGAACTTTCTCTTTGAGGTCAAGTTCCAAAGCAAGCTCTGTCGCCTGTGGGACATCCAGTCCGACTTTTCTCAAAAGGTCAACATTTCTGAAAACATCCATTGGCTTTCCTTCGAGAAGGATTTTTCCTTTTTCCATAACGACTACCTTATTCGCAAGCACCGCTTCATCCATAAAATGTGTGATGAAAACAACTGCCATTCCAAGCTCGTCATGAAGCTTTTTTATAGTAGCCATGACCTCTTTTCGTCCTCTCGGGTCAAGCATTGCGGTTGACTCGTCAAGAACAAGACACTCAGGTCTCATAGCTATGATTCCGGCGATGGCAACGCGCTGCTTCTGCCCTCCCGAAAGCTTATGAGGCTCATGCGTTCTGTACTCATACATACCCACGGCCTTCAATGCTTCGTCTACACGGGTGCGTATTTCTTCTGACGGAACGCCGAGGTTTTCGGGTCCAAAGGCAACGTCCTCCTCGACGATTGTCGCAACAATCTGGTTGTCGGGATTCTGAAAAACCATTCCCACATGTTGACGTATTTCCATGACTTTATCTTCATCCGCCGTACTCATTCCGCGAACAAGAACCTCTCCTTTGTCCGGAGTGAGAATTCCGTTTGAAAGCTTTGCAAGGGTGGATTTTCCGGAGCCGTTGTGTCCGAGTATGGCGATAAAGTCACCGGAATTTACGGTAAGGTTTACACCGTTTACCGCGAAGTTATTTTCCTTGCCGTCTTTGTTTTCATTTTTGGGATCTTCGTTATACGTAAAGTAAACGTCCTTGAACTGTAATATCTCCATTATCTGCTCCAAATTGCCGATGCGCCGCACGGCAGACATAATCCGGTCTGTGTAGTCTTAAGTCCTATTTCATCGCAGGATACATCTCCCCCGAATTCAGGGCTTACGACAGTTCCCAGTATATACTTCATAACTGAAGGGGAAAGACCGGTAGTGTAAGAATTTATAAGAACCATAAGGGGCTTTTCCGAAAGCACCTCGCTTACAAGCTTTACAAGGTCATACACCTTGTTTTCAAGCTGCCAGACCTCACCGCCCGGACCTCTGCCGTATGACGGAGGATCCATGATGATGATATCATATCTGTTTCCGCGTCTTATTTCACGCTGAACAAATTTCTCACAATCATCAACAATCCAGCGAACATGTTTGTCAAGAACTCCCGAAAGTTTCGCATTTTCCTTAGCGTACTGCACCATACCCTTCGAGGCATCCACATGAACGACAGACGCACCCTCGGCAAGTGCCGCAATCGTAGCGCCGCCGGTATACGCAAAGAGATTCAAAACCCTGACCTCTCCGTTTTCACCGCAGCCCATACCCTGCTCCCGAGCCTTCCTTATAACCTCACGTGTAAAATCCCAGTTTACGGCCTGCTCCGGAAAAAGTCCGGTATGCTTAAAGCCCATGGGCTTTATTTTAAACGTAAGGTCTCTGTAAGACACAGTCCACTCATCCTTATAGGGCTTATACACCTCCCACTGACCGCCGCCCCTTGCGGAACGGTGATAGCGTGCATGTGCATTTTTCCAAGCGGGATGTCTTCGCTCTGTTTTCCAGATAACCTGCGGATCGGGTCGTATGAGAATAACATCTCCCCAGCGTTCAAGACGTTCGCCGTCGGAGCTGTCAAGTAATTCATAATCCTTCCAGAATTCTGTTGAACGCATTATATAAGTCTCTCCCTGACTACCTCAGAAATCTCGTCTGCGAGTCTTTCGATTTGCTCTGTGTCCTTACCCTCAAGCATAACTCTTACAAGGGGCTCGGTGCCGGAAACTCTGACGAGAACACGTCCTGTGTCTCCGAGCTCGTCCTCAGCTTTCCTTATGGCGTTCTTTATCTCATCATCATCATCAAAGCGAGCCTTTCCGAAAGCCGAAACCTTAACATTTTTAAGAACCTGAGGATAGACATCCATAACACTGCTGAGCTCTGAAAGGGTCTTTCCCGTTCTCTTCATTGCACGGAGAATCTGTATGGCGGTAAGCTCGCCGTCACCTGTCGTTGCATAGTCAAGAAAAATAACATGCCCCGACTGCTCTCCGCCGATTGAGTATCCGTTCTCAAGCATATTTTCGAGAACATAGCGGTCTCCGACCTTCGTCTTTTCACAATGTATACCCTTTTCCTCGGCAAACTTGAAAAATCCCATGTTACTCATAACGGTAACGACAGCCGTATCATTTTTAAGTCTTCCGGTGTCCTTCATGTCAAGCGCACAAAGGGCTATTATCTTGTCTCCGTCAACAACGTTTCCGTTTTCGTCTACAGCGATAAGTCTGTCGGCGTCCCCGTCAAAAGCAAAACCCGCCTCGCAGTTATTTTCGACAACAAATTTCTGAAGCTCTTCAACGTGAGTTGAGCCGCAGTCAAGGTTTATGTTTTTTCCGTCGGGATCTGCGCCTCTTACAAAGCACTCGCAGCCGAGAGCCTCAAAAAGTTTACGGGCTATAAGGCTCGCAGAACCGTTTGCACAGTCAAGGGCAATTTTCATACCGTTGTATCTGTACTCGGATGTTGACAGAAGATGGTTGATATAATCCGGATGAGCCGTGCTTGAGCGTCTTGCACGTCCCACGGAAGCCGCAACCTTTACCGGCGGAACCTTTGCATCGTCAAGGATTATGCTCTCTATCTCTTCCTCAAGTGCATCGGGAAGTTTGAATCCGTCAGCCTTGAATATCTTTATTCCGTTATACTCAAAAGGATTGTGGCTTGCGGAGATCATTACTCCGGCATCATATCCGTATTCCTTTACGAGAAAAGCAACCGCAGGTGTGGGCACTATGCCGAGGTCAAGAACATCTGCTCCAACCGAGCAAAGACCTGCCGTAAGAGCCGCCTTTAACATATCTCCCGAAAGTCTGGTATCCGCACCGATAAGAACCTTCGGTCTGTTATCTCCGCTCTCTATAAGTACCATGGCAGCCGC
>UMCE01006351.1_pt1 | contig 12876 bp, 9 predicted proteins | sample 1964191 | NCBI WGS metagenome assembly UMCE01 (sample SAMEA4835964, study PRJEB28245) | human gut metagenome | biome: gut microbiome; material: fecal sample | place: Denmark | collected 2008
TCAGAAAAGAAAAGAGAAGAATTATTTGAAATTATAACAAACGAAGCTATTAGCTATGGTGTTGGTATAATAGACCAAAAAGAGATAGATAGAATAAATATATTAAATGCAACAAAAGAAGGTTTAACAATGGCTGTAAAAGAGCTAAATCCAAGACCAGATTTAATAATAGTAGATGCTTTAACTAAAATAGATACAGACGGTATTCCATATGAATCAATTATAAAAGGTGATGCTAAATGCTATTCTATATCGTGTGCATCAATAATTGCAAAAGTTACAAGGGACAGAATAATGAGAGAGTGGGACCAAGTGTATCCTCAATACGGCTTTATAAAACATAAAGGATATGGAACAGCAGCACACATAAATGCTATAAAAGAATACGGACCTTGTCCAATACATAGAAAATCCTTTATAAAACATTTTATATAAAATTTGGTGATTGCAATAAAAAACATTGACGATAATAATCATAGAAAAAAATTGCAGCCAAATAAATAGAATATTAAATGTGATTAAACTTTGAGAGAACAAACTATAAATTTGAAACTAAAATTTATATGTAAAAGGAGAAAATAACTAGATATGAATATATTAGATATTATAGAGAAAAAACAAAATAATAAAAAATTATCTAAAGCAGAAATAGAATATTTTGTAAAAGAATATACAGCTGGGAATATTCCAGATTATCAGGCTGCTGCACTTGTTATGGCAATTTATATTAACGGAATGGATGAAGAAGAAATAACATATTTAGCGTTAGCTATGGCTTATTCTGGTGATGTATTAGACTTATCAAAAATAGGAGATGTTGTAGATAAGCATAGCACAGGAGGAATTGGCGATAAAATAACATTAATTCTAATGCCAGTTGTTGCATCACTTGGAGTAAAAGTTGCAAAAATGTCTGGAAGAGGACTAGGCTTCACAGGGGGAACAAAGGATAAATTGGAAGCAATTCCTGGGTATAAAACAGAAATTAGCATAGATGAATTTATAAACAATGTAAATAAAATTGGAATAAGCTTAATTGGTCAAACAATGAACTTAACACCAGCAGATAAAAAAATATATGCATTAAGAGATTCAATAAATTGTACTGCAAACATTCCACTTATAAGCTCTAGTATAATGAGTAAAAAAATTGCTGCAGGAGCAAGTAAAATTGTGCTAGATGTAACTTGCGGAAGCGGTGCATTTATGAAAACAAAAGAAGAAGCAGAAGAACTTTCAAAAATAATGATTAACATAGGAAAATTAGCTAAAAAAGAAACAGTTTGTGTAATTACAAATATGGATCAACCTTTAGGAAGAATGATTGGAAATACATTAGAAATTATAGAAACTGTGGAAGCACTAAAAGGTAAGTTAGAACCAGATGTAAAAGAAGTTGTACTAGAACTTGGAGCATATATGTTAAAGTTAGACGGAAAAGGCAACAATATAGAAGATAATAAGAGAAAAATCGAAGAAGCTATTTATAATGGAAATGCTTATGCAAAGTTTTTAGAGTTAATTCAAAATCAAAGTGGAGATATTAGTTACATAGAAAATACTGAAAAATTCGCAAAGGCAAGATATAAACTTCCAGTAATAGTCGAAAAAGAAGGATATGTTACAAAATTGAATGCAGAAGAAGTAGGAAAAATCGCAATGCATTTAGGTGCCGGAAGAGAAAAAAAGGAAGATAACATAGATTATAGTGTTGGAATAGAACTTTGTAAAAAGGTTGATGACCATATAGAAAATGGGGATACTGTTGCATTTATTTATGCAAATAACGAAGAAAAAGGAAAATTGGCAGTAGAAAAGCTAAAACAAAACTATATAATTTGTGATCATAAAGCAGAAAAAATACCAGATATACTAGAAGTAGTAAAATAATAATAAATAGAAATAAAAAGAGCTCTTAATTTAAGTATTTTAGTTTTATCTAAAACTACTTAATTAAAGAACTCCTTTTATTTTGTAAGATATCACACTAATTCTTTTTTATTGCGCACTAGAATTTATTTTTAAAATTTGAGTGTACCAATAAATTTTTAACTGTATAAAAAATTCAAAACCTAAGATTTAAAGAGTTATTCTATTTTAAAATAAATTTATATTTGGAAAATCTGAACTAGAATTTAAGCCTAAATTTGTAAGTGTTAAATACAAATCTTTATCTTGCAAATATCTATTTACATTTTTTAAAGAAACACCAGTTTCCGAAGATAGAGTTTCAACCGAAACAGAATTATCAGAGTCTGTTAAAAAATTCTTCAACTGATTTATATCGTTTTCATCTTTAGCTCTGCAATTAGGGCATACACAATCTTTAGATGCAAAAAAACAACCACAACGTTCACATTTATTTAAATTCATTTGTTACCTCCATAAAAATAAAATTTTTATTCATATTTTGTCACATTTTATCATAAAAAGAAGAAAAAGAAAATAGAAAATACGAAACAAATAAAATAATTTTGTTTCGTATTTTAATATTATAAATATAAATATGTGATTGTTAAAGTTAAATTACCATTATTACCACCTCTAGACCAATATAGTGTTGTACCACTAAACCAGACAGAGTGGGTAATATTTTCATTTGAACTATCAACTCGTTTTATGCCAACAATTGTTACACCAACATTAACCGATTGAGTTCCGCTGTCCGCCCCAAACTGTACTATATGAACCAGTTTTAAAATTAAGATCAGTTTTTCCAGCATTGTATCCAGCTGTATATCCAGAATTATATCCATCAGAATTTCCGTTGGTATATCCACTATTATAAGAATTTGTTACATCAGCACCAGTACCAGTAATTTTTGTTCCATTAACCCAAGCTGTTTTTCCATTAGAAAGATTATCAGCTATTGCATCTGCTTGAGTCTGAGAAGCAAGAGAAGCAGCTTTTATAACTCCTTTTCCATTATGATATCCAGCTGGAATTGTATAACTTCCGCCAGCATTCAATGTGGCAGTCTTTTCTCCTTGATTTGTCATAGTACCTGTAATTTTTGTTCCGTTAACCCAAGCTGTATATCCGCTTAATATTTGAGAAGCAATTGCCGTTGCAGACGTTTGAATTGATAGACTTGTTGTAGTTATTGTTCCTTCACCATTATGGTATCCTCTTGGAATGGTATAACTACTACCAGCATTTAAAGTTATTGACTTTGCCTCATTTTTAGTCATAGTTCCTTCTTTTAGAGTTCCTTCATTATCAGAAAAGAACGTTTTTCCAGATATAACATCTTCTGGAGATGCTGTTGCAAGAAGTTGTTCACTCTTGGCTAGTTTGGCTTCTAAATCATTTATACGATTACTACTTTTTCTATTTTTTTCTTCTGTATTTGCGGCCATTCCCTTTGCTATATTTAAGACACCATTATCACCTAATACTGTTGATAATGTAACTCCAGCTAATATTAATAATACAATTATAGTTACTGTTAATGATACTAAGGTGATACCTATATTTTTATTTAACATAAATTTCTCCTTTATTATTTTGATACTAATTTATTTATAACATAAAAGAATGATAAAATCAACAAAATGAATAGAAATATTATTGAATATTTATTTGAAAAATTAGGAAAAATGCAAAAAGTACTTGCAAATACACTATTTTTTTGATATAATAATTCCTGTTGAAAATACGCACACAAATCTTAGCTTAAAAGGCAGTGCTTTTATAAAATTTTTAGTATAAAAGTTCCTTATAAGTGTTGGAAAATTTGTGGAGGGTAAAACTAAAAGGAGGAAAAAATTATGGCAGTAGTTGCAATGAAACAATTACTAGAAGCTGGTGTTCATTTTGGACATCAAACAAGAAGATGGGATCCTAGAATGGCTGAATACATATTCCAAGCTAGAAACGGAATTCACATCATCGACTTACAAAAAACATCTAAAAAAATTGACGAAGCTTATGAATTCTTAAGAGAACAAGCTGAGGAAGGAAAAACAGTTCTATTTGTAGGAACTAAAAAACAAGCTCAAGACTGTATGAAAGAAGCAGCTGAAAAAAGCGGAATGTTCTACGTAAACCAAAGATGGTTAGGTGGAATGCTTACAAACTTCGATACAATCAAAAAGAGAGTTGAAAGATTAAATCAACTAGAAAAAATGGAAGAAGATGGTACATTTGATGTACTACCTAAAAAAGAAGTAATTCTATTAAAGAAAGAAATGGAAAAACTAGATAAAAACTTAGGTGGAATAAAAGAAATGACAGAACTACCAGGAGTTATATTCTTAGTAGATCCTAAAAAAGAAAGAAATGCTGTATTAGAAGCTAGAAAACTAAACATACCAACAATAGGATTAGTAGATACAAACTGCAATCCAGAAGATGTTGACTATGTAATACCTGGAAATGATGATGCTATAAGAGCTGTTAAATTAATAGCAGATGTTATGGCAAATGCAATAATAGAAGGACGTCAAGGTGAAGCTCTAGAAGCTGAATCAGAAGATGCTCAAGAAGAAGCTACAGAAGAACCAAAAGATATTGAAGAAGTTGTAGCAGAAGCTGAAGAAACAGAAAATAAATAATAACAAAAATAAAAACAATACCAAGAGAGGGGTAGGGCATCTGCCCTATCCCTTATTGTTTAATTAAATTCGCTAAATAAGGACGCCAAATTTGGGCGATAATAAAAAGGAGGATATAAAATGATAACAGCAAGCCAAGTAAAGGAATTAAGAGAAAAAACAGGTGCAGGAATGATGGACTGCAAAAAAGTATTAACAGAAACAAATGGTGATATGGAAAAAGCTATGGAATTACTAAGAGAAAAAGGTATAACAAAAGCTGCAAAAAAATCATCAAGAATTGCTGCAGAAGGATTAGTTGAAGGATATGTTGCAGAAGACGGAAAATTAGGAGCAGTTGTTGAAGTTAATGCAGAAACAGACTTCGTTGCACAAAATGCAGAATTCAAGAAATTTGTTAGTGATGTTGCAAAACAAGTTGCATTAAACAATCCAGCAGATGTAGAAGCATTACTTGCAGAAGAATCTATGGTAGAAGCAGGAAAAACTGTAAAAGATGTTTTAACAGATAAAATTGCAACAATAGGAGAAAATATATCAATAAGAAGATTTGCAAGATTCGAATCTACAAATGGAATAGTTGCAAAATACATCCATGGAGAAGGAAAAATTGCAGTACTTGTAGAAATGGAAAACGGAACAGAAGAACTTGCAAAAGATATTTGTATGCAAATAGCAGCTGCAAAACCAGAATTCTTAAATGAAGCAGAAGTTCCTCAAGAAAGAGTAAACAAAGAAATGGAAATCCTAAAAATCCAAGCTATGAATGAAGGAAAACCAGAAGCTATAGCAGAAAAAATGGTACAAGGAAGACTTGGAAAATTCTATGCTGAAATATGCTTATTAGATCAAGAATTTGTTAAAAATCCGGATGTAAAAGTTAGCCAATTATTAAAAGAAAAAGGTGCAACAGTTACAAAATTTGCAAGACTTGAAAGAGGCGAAGGAATAGAGAAAAAAGAAGAAAACTTTGCTGAAGAAGTTGCAAAGCAATTACAATAATTGAAAAATGTAATAAACAAAAGGGAAAAAGCAAAAAACAAAATTACTCAAAGGTAGTTTTGCAAAAACTTTTTCTCTTTTATATTGCTCTTTAAGAGGTAAACTGATATAATTGTCAATGAAAAAATACTATACAAAAGGAGAAAAAATGTGTTAAATAAAAAAGATAAAGAGAAAGAAAAAAATGGAAAAGTAAAAGCAAAAAAAATAAAACAGGAAGATTCACCTAAAATAATAGGCATAAAAGTAACAATACTAGCTGTTGTGGCAATAATAATATTTAGTGCTGCAATATGTCCGGTTACATTACAAAATGATACATATTATACAATAAAAATAGGAGAACATATAGTAAATACAAAAACAGTAGATATGCAAGATCCATTTTCTTGGCATGAAAATTTACCATATACTTATCCTCATTGGGCATATGATCTTATGATTTACCTTATATATAGTGTAGGTGGTTTTACTGGAATATTTATATCTACATTAGTATTTTCAGCAATTTTAGGTGTTACAATTTATTTTACAAATGTAAAAATATCTAAAAATAGGCCAATGTCATTTATAATTACAATAGGTACAATGTTTATGTTTAATGCTTATATAGCTGCTCGTGCACAACTTGTAACTTTCATATTATTAGAACTCACAATTTTATTAATAGAAAATTTCTTAGAAACCAAAAAGAAAAGATATGCAGCTGGAATAATTTTAATATCAATTGCAATTGCCAACCTTCACTGTGCGGTATGGCCATTCTTCTTTGTAATATTTATGCCATATGTTGCAGAATATTTAATATATACAATTATAGATGCAAACCTAATACATAAAATGAGAATGTGGTATTACAATAATTCAATAAAAAAATATCAAAAGAAAGCTAAAAAAGAAGGCAACATAGAAAAATATAACGAAAAAATAAATTTATTTATTTCTAAAATTGACGAAGAAAAAGTCTATGAAAACAAAATAATAAAAGCTAGAGAAGAAAGAAGAGCTAAGCCATATAGAATAAGATATACAAAAATAAAAGCAGTAAAATGGTTAATCTTAATAATGGTAATATGTGCATTTACAGGATTATTAACACCTCTTGGAGACACTCCATACACATATTTATATAAAACAATGAAAGGTAACACAACAGAAAATATAAGTGAACACTTGCCTTTAACACTAATAAATAACCCAGAATTATTGGTTGTAATAACAGCAGTATTTGCATTGCTAATATTTACAGATGTTAAAATAAGATTAAAAGATTTATTTATGCTTGCTGGACTTGCATTTCTAATGTTTATGACTAGAAGACAAGAGTCTATGTTCTTGTTATTTGGAGCGGCAATATTAACAAAAATGATTGTAGAGTTATTCGATAAATATGATGAGAGAGGCTTAAAAGAGCTAGAAAAACTACTTGCAACAAGTTTAGGAACAACTGTAGCATTTTTAATTGTTGTACTATTTTCTGTAATAGAAGTAAAACCAAAATTAAATGACAAATATGTAAGTACTTCTACATATCCAGTTGAAGCAGCTGCTTGGATGAAGGAAAACTTGGATTTAGACAATATAAAATTATTTAATGAATATAATTACGGAAGCTATTTATTATATCAAGACATACCAGTATTTATAGACTCGAGAGCAGACTTGTATGCACCAGAATTTAATGGTAGTAAAAATTCAGAAGGAAAATTTGAAGGAAGAGATATTTTCTCAGATTATATAAAAACTTCTGGAATATCAAGATATTATGAAAATACATTTGAGCAATATGGAATAACACATATAATAGTTGCAAAAAATTCAAAATTGAATATGCTTATTTCAAGAGATTCAAAATATACAGAACTATATAAAGATGATAATTTTGTAATATATCAAAGAGGAGAATAAAATTGGAAACAGTGATTGTAAAAGAAAACAATCAAAAGAAAAGACTAGACAGCTTTATATCAGAAGAATGTGGCTTAAATTTATCTAGAACAATGGTAAAAAAACTATTAGATGAAGAAAAAATATTAGTAAATAATAAATTACAAAAAGCTTCGTATAAACCAGAAATAGGAGATATATTAACAATAGACATACCTAAGCCCAAAGAAATAAAATTAGAGGCACAGGACATACCTGTGCCTATTGTGTACGAAGATAATGATATAATAGTTGTAAATAAACCAAAAGGAATGGTTGTGCATCCTGCAAATGGAAACCCAGATGGAACTTTGGTAAATGCAATACTTGCAATGTGCAAAGATAGTTTATCTGGAATAGGAGGAGAAATAAGACCAGGAATAGTACATAGACTAGATAAGGATACATCTGGGCTATTAATAGTTGCAAAAAACGATTTGGCACATATGAATATGAGCAAACAAATTCAAGAAAGAAAAGTTACAAAAAAATATATTGCGCTTGTAAAGGGAAATGTTCCAGAAGATGAAGCAACAATACATATGCCAATTGCAAGAAGTACAAAAGATAGAAAGAAAATGGCTGTAGATGCGAAAGGAAAAGACGCAATAACACATTTTAAAGTACTAAAAAGATATGGTAAATATACATTACTAGAACTTAAAATAGATACAGGAAGAACACATCAAATAAGGGTTCATATGTCATATATTGGACATCCAGTTGTTGGAGATATGGTATACTCAAACGGGAAAAACGAATTTGGAGTAGAAGGGCAAATGCTACATGCTAAAAGTCTAGAATTTAAGCATCCAGTAACAAATAAAGAAATGCACTTGGAAGCAGAATTACCAGAGTACTTTAAAAAAGTATTAGCAAAACTAGACAGCCAAAGTTAAATATTTAGATACTAAAGTTATGATATTCTAAATTTTTTATATTTTAATTTATAGAAGACATATCTAATAAGAATAGAAGTTAATTACAAAAAAATAATCTTTCGAAAGGAAAAATAAAAATGGAAGAAAGACTACAAAAATATTTAGCCAATAATGGAATTGCAGCCATAAGAAAATGTGAAGAATACATTTTAGCTGGCAGAGTAAAAGTAAATGGCAAAATTGTTACAGAACTTGGAACAAAAATAAAACCAGAAAATGATATTGTAGAATTTGACGGAGTAAAAGTAGATAAAATAGAAAAACACGTATATATATTATTAAACAAGCCAATAGGCTATGTTACAACTGTAAAAGATCAATTTGATAGGCCAACAGTATTAGATTTAGTAAAAGTTAAAGAAAAAATATTGCCAGTTGGAAGACTAGATATGTATACATCTGGTGCAATACTTCTAAGCAATGACGGAGAATTTATAAACAAAATTACACATCCTAAAAACGAAGTTGAAAAAACATATACAGTTACCGTAAAAGGAATTGTAACAAAAGAGGATGTAGAGAAATTAGAAAATGGAGTAAAAATAGAAGACTACACATCTGGAAAGGCAAAAGTTAAAATACTAAAAACAGATGAAGAAAAGCAATTTTCTAGAGTACAAATAACAATACATGAAGGAAAAAATAGAGAAGTTAGAAAAATGTGTGAAGCAATAGATAAAAAAGTGCTTGCTTTACATAGAAGAAAAGTTGCTGGCTTAGATGTAAAAAACTTAGAAATAGGAAAATGGCGTTATTTGACTACAAAAGAAGTAGAAAGCCTAATGAAATAAGCTTACTATTGACAAATTTAAAAAAATGTGGAAGAATAAAATTGTTATAATACCAAATGATAATAAAACTAAAATTAGTATAATTATAGGGGGAAAGAGAAAAATGGTAGAAGATTCAGAGATTAAAACAAAAGTATCTCCTTTTGCAATAAGAGAAGGAGAAATAAAGGTGTTTGACGGAAAAGACGGATATGTATCTATAAACCAAATAATACAAAAAATAAATGTAGGACATATATCAGATGTTCATTTTAAAATTATGGAATTAGTAAATGAGTTCGAATTTATAACATCAAGACAATTATTCTGTCTTTTAGATACAGATAAATATGAACTTAAATCTCAAGATAAATTGAATAATAAATTAGAGCAATTAGTAAAAACAAAAATATTAACAAGATATTACTTCAATTCTGAAGATGGTAAGGGCATTTACAGAGTATACTGTATGGAAAAGATGGGAAAATATCTATTAAATTCAAGAGGTATAGAATGTAAATGGCAACCAACAGATAACACAAAACCTGTTGCAATGATTAAAAAAAGACTTGCAGCAAATCAAACTTTAATAGCATATAAAAATAAGGTACAAGCTTTTGCAGGATATCAAGTTAAAACACAAATTACAGCAAAAAGTATGAACAAAGCATTCAAATCAACAGGACCAAAGATAACACTTAGCAAACAAGAAAAAAGTATAGACTTAATCTTTGAAATAATTAGAAGAGAAGAAGAATGGAAGAAAAAATTAGAAGATAGAATGAAATTATACAAAGACTTTTATTCAAACTTCTCATCAATGGATTCAGGATTTAGAATGCTTCCACAATTAATTCTTCAATGCGAAGATGAACGTCATATGGCAGAATGTTTTAAAATAATTGTAATGAATGGATTAGAACCAGAAAAAATAAATCTACTATTTACAACAGATTTAAGACAAAATGAAGGAAAACTAGATCAAAGTTTAGTTGCGTTTAAATTAGATAAAGAAACAAATAAATACAAAATAGAAAATGAGACAATAAAATTATTAGGATAAAATTATATTAAAAGATATATTATTTATAAAACCTGAAATAGTACATTAAAAAGAATATTCAAGTCGAAACTCAAATAATTTATTTAAAATTGATAATCTATAATTTTACAATAAATTTGAAGATGTTTTGACATAGAATATTCTTTTTAAGTATTATTTCAGGTTTTACATATTTTTAAGTATTATTTGGATTAATGCATATTTAATGTAGTGCTTCGGCTTATGAATATTTTTTTCTAAGTATTACTCATGCTAATGCACATTTACTTTTAGTATATTAATTTATTTAGATTTCTTATCTCTTTTTAAATCAAATACAATTGCGTCTTCATTGTTAAATAAGTATTTAGCATCTGCAGTGTCTACTTTTATTGGATCAATTTCTTCTTGAATATCATCACCAAAATGATAGTTGTTTAAGTTTGATTTCTTTGCCTTAGAATCAACATTATCAGTATCATCTGTTACAGCTCCACTAGAACCATATTTATCAAAAGCATATATTTTAGATGTTTTTGGTTGAGTATAAGAAGCTGATAGGAAACTTAAATTTGCAACACCAGTGTCGCTTTTTCCAGATAAATTTCTAAGTTTATAGAAACATTGTTTAAACTTAAGTGCTTGTATTTTTCCTGGTTTATATTTTATCTTATTCTCATATTTTATATCAGAAAGTGTTGCAGAATAGTCTCCCTTAGAAGTATCATAGTTATTTTTAAAGCTCCAATCTTTCTTCTCACCAATTTCTAATGACCACCAATCATTGTCTTCTGGAGAGTTATTTCCAAATACCATTTTATTAGAACAGTTTGAAACAATAATTTGTCTATGACGTTTATCTTTTCCATCCAATTGTGATAAGTTTTGAACAGAAATTATAGTTGCTACTTTATATTTTCTGTATAAAGTGAATAATGAATCTGTTGCATCTCCAACAAAATCGGAAAATTCATCAATATACAAGAAATGTGGAATTCTAGATTTTTCTGTTCCAGGTCTTCTTAAAACTGAATATTGCATTAATAAGATAAAGAATAATCCAAATGCAGTATGAATTGCAGGACCTAAATCTCCACGTCTTGTGCATACTAAAGTGATTTCACCATTCTTTAGGGCATTATCATAATTTAAATTATTTGTTCTATTACATAAAATATTTTTAACACCAGGATATCTTAAAAGTGTATCCAATTGAGATATAGCCTGTGTAACAAATTTTCGCATATCATCTATGTTTGGAGAATTTTTGTAAAAGTTTCTTTCTATATAAGTAACTAATGCAGAATATTTTTTTCTTAAAATATCATCTTCTTTTAATTTTTCACACATATTCTCAATTAAAGAGAAATCCATTAAACAATTTAGCAAATCTTCCAAGCTTGGTAAATCATTATCATTTAATCTAGGATACATTTCCTTTAATAATATTGTAACATTTTCTACAGCCTGATTTGCAGCGTTTTCTCTATAAGCTAATTCCATATCTGGACTAGAAGAAGCATACAATCCCTTTAAAACTGTAGAAATTGCAATTGCTGTTTGAATTGGATCATCATACACAAATGGGTTCAAACCAACAGAATTTGGATTACTTGGATCTAGAAGATTAACAGATAATTTGTAACATTCTGCTACTTTTTTCATCTTGTTTATAGATTCAACATCTGGAGACATATAAGTAAGTCCTAAATTCTTGTATGTATAATTATCACCACTGCCAGCAATAATCATTTTTTTCATATAAGCATCATATAATTTTACTTTATTTTCTTTAGGAGAAATCATATTCAAATTGAAATTTTTATTAATATACTCATTTGAATAAGGACAAGTTAGTGTTGCTATACCAGTTTTTAATGCTGTATATCCCATTTCCTTAGAAATTTCTTTAAAGAAATATTTTTTATCTAAATCTTTTGCAATCATAGGTTCAAATAAAAGAGAGGTTTTACCTGCACCAGAAACACCAGCAATAAGAGTTGGATAAAATCTTTTTTCTTCAGCTATTTTTACTGTTTTTCCAGTTTCTTTATCAGAACCAATAGACATTTCACAAGTATAGGCTCCCCAAGAACCTGATTTATCGGCTAAACTAATTCCACCATAATCGTAAATTGATTCGTAAATTGTTTTTGTATCATGTACTGTTCCAAGTAACCATTTTATAACAGGATAAAAGGTTGTAAGTGGTAAATACAATGCAACTGCTGAAAATGCAGGTTTAATTAAACTAAAGAAATTTGATGCAATATAAGGATAATTTGGAACAGATAAAAGAAGAATCCATCCAAGTTGATTTATAAATTGTGTAAACATAGACACAATAATTATATATAAACTAATAATATATACATCAAATAACATCAATTTAGTTTTATCACTATCTGCATATTTAGAAGATCCAGAAAATAAAAATGCGAAAACAGGACAGGCAAGTGCTAATGTATAAACAATTGGGTTCCAATATGAAACTGCCATACCAGTGAATATCATAATAAGCATTTCTACTACTCTATCTACTACAATATATGCTGTGACTAATGTTAAAATATAAGTTAAAAATGTATTTCTATCTGTTTTTAAATACTTTAATAATTTATCTAATACTTTCAAAAAA
>UMCE01023955.1_pt1 | contig 12019 bp, 12 predicted proteins | sample 1964191 | NCBI WGS metagenome assembly UMCE01 (sample SAMEA4835964, study PRJEB28245) | human gut metagenome | biome: gut microbiome; material: fecal sample | place: Denmark | collected 2008
GCTGTTTTGGCCAGCTCTGCCGGGAAAAATCAAAAATATTTTTTCTGCCGCTCATTTGTGCGCTCCTTTCGTTCTGATTGGGTTGGTGGCCGGATCAGACGAGAGGCGGAGCGCGAGGACGATAAAAGCATCCCCGATAACGACAAAAAGCGCCTGTCTGCAAAACGCAGACAGGCGCAGAAGAATTATAAAATCTATTTACATGATTTCTGTGTTCATACTCATAGCCGGAATAGTCCGATGGAGGGGCTACGCTTTTTTTAGCTGGTGCAAATCATGGACGCTGCGAAAAAGCAAAAAGGACACGGCAATACCTCCTCGGACACCGCCGTATCCTTAAAAAAGGGCGACTTTAACACACCCCCCGTTGATCCAATTTATTCAAAAGGAAAACGGCGGCTTGAAATACAATATTTCAAAACCGCCGTTCTGCGCCGCAAGGCCGAACAAAACGGTCTTGTTGTGTATGCCAGCGCAGCTATTATCAAAAGAAAAGAGCCGATAAACCGTGGGCCTGTTGGCTACGGGTTATCGGCTCTGCGTCTATGCGTCTGGCTCTTTGATAACTGTCGTATGGAATTGTCTTACAGTAATTAGGGTTTCCTGCTTGCATTTAGGACAATAAAGCGGGAAATTTTCAAGCACTGTGTCTAAACGCAATTTTATCCGTGTTTTGTTCCTGCAAACAGGGCATAGCAGCCATTCAATGTTAGCCAAATACTGTCACCTCCATATCTCAGTACCATGCGCCTGTAATCCTTGCGCTTTGGGAGCAAATGTTAGGCAAATATCAGAACAACGCTTTCCGAATATGAATTATTCTGTCTATGTCATGGAACTGTGTAAACATATCTTGCAGAAAAGGTGAACTGTAAAATGTAACAGGGTGATTGAATATGTCTAAACGAGCAAAGAAAGAAAAACGTCCTGTTGCGAAAATCGACTTTAAGCCGTATGGCGCAGCAATCAAAGCTGGGCGCACAAAGCAGAAAGAATCCCGGAATAAGGCAGCCGACGCGCTGTTTATTTCACCGCGCTATCTTGCCAACATTGAGAATAGGGGACAGAATCCCAGCGTACAGGTATTCTTAGAACTGATGTCCCGCTATCATATCTCCGTAGATCAGATCCTTCATGGCGAAACTATGGAGGGCAAGTCAACGGAGCGTATGCAGTTTGAAACGCTGTTGGACGAGCTGACGGATGCGGAAATCAAAATCCTCACGGCAACGGCGCAAGCCTTGCTGGACGCAAGAACGGACAGCGAGGGAGAAAATTGAATACGGTATAAGGGACGCTATGAACAGGTAGTTCATGGCGTTTTTCTTTTATTTGGGATTGCCTAATACCTTTAGTCGTTCATAGGTTTCTGCGCTAATATCATGTTCTATTCGGCAAGCGTCTTGCTCCGCTGTTTCTGGGCTTACACCAGCCGCAATCAATCGGGCGGTAAAAAAGCGATGCTTTTCGTAGGTCTGCTCGGCAACCTTTCTGCCCAAATCGGTCAGGTGCAGAGAGAAATCGTCAGCCATTGTGAGAAATCCGCCCTCTTTTAAGGATGCAACCGCATGACACACACTGGGCTTTGAAACCTCCATGTGTCGGGCAATATCTACTGATCGTACCATGCCCTTTTCAAGCTGGAGTACCAGCACAGCCTCCAAATAGTCCTCACCTGAGGCGTGCAGCTTCATCGTACATTACCCCAGTTTCCCCCAATCTGCCAGTTGGAGGACTCCCTTTGCAGTTCCACCATGCGGCGGAACATACCGCCTTGTTCTATCAACTGTTCTGGCGTACCTTCTTCTGCCACATGACCATCCGCCAGCACCACCACATGATCGGCTCCCAGTACTGTCCGCATACGGTGTGCAATAACCAGAACAGTTTTATCCTTGAGCAGGGCAGAAAGTGCGGTCTGGAGACTGGTCTCATTCTCAACATCCAGGGATGCAGTCGCTTCATCCAACAGAACGATGGGGGCGTTTTTCAACAAAGCGCGTGCAATGGAAATGCGTTGGCGTTCACCGCCGGACAAAGTAGAACCATTTTCACCTACCACCGTCTGATATCCTTCCGGCAACCGCTGAACAAACTCATCACACTGGGCGGCCTTGGCCGCTGCCATAACTTCATCGTCAGTAGCATCTTTACGACCAAGACGGATATTTCCCGTGATAGTGTCGTTGAACAGCACTACATCCTGAAATACGATGGCATAGTCCTTTAACAACGTTTCCGGGTCAACCGTGGAGATGTCAACGCCACCCATGGTGATCGTGCCCTTCTGAATATCCCAAAAACGTGCTGCCAGTTTTGCCGTGGTGCTCTTACCGCCCCCAGAGGGACCGACCAGTGCGGTCACTTCCCCCTGTTTGGCCGTGAATGTTACATCGGATAAAACATCCTCACCTTCCTGGTACCAAAATCCTACATGATTAAAGCAAATGTCGTGGCCGTTAGACTGAAACGCCGTTGCGCCCTTCTGCGCAGGCTCCTGTTCAATAGCTTTCATGCGGCGTAATTGGAGCATTGCGTTGAAAATCTCACTAAGCTGCATCATCACGCCGCTAAGTGGATCATAAATACGGGAAGCCGTCACCAAAAACATGAGAAAATAAAACAAGTCCAATTCTCCCCGTGTCAACAACAACGTACCCACCAATACCGTTGCCGGGAACCCCAGCCGAAGGAGCATCTGCGAGGAGGTAATCATCAAGCCGCTGGTCATTTCATAGCAAACGGAAGTATGTATGATTTTCTCCAGCTTTCTATCCAACCCTGCCAAATAAGTATCTTCTTGGTTGTTGGCTTTCAAATCCCGGATACTCTCCAAAAATTCCTGGATTCCATCGGCGGCATCGAGTTTGGATTGGAACTTCTTCAAATCCGTATTATCTTGCAGCCGTTTGCTGCCTACAAGAACAAGAAGTGCCAGAACAAAGGGCGACAAGATTGCAAGTGCCATCCTCCAGTCCATAAAAAACAGGCACAGGCAGACAATTACGCAACAGATGGCTGTTCCGAAAATTTGAGGGATTGTATAGGCAAAGACGCGTTCCAGATCATTACAGTCGCTCATCATGGTCGTGGTCAGGTCGGAAAGGTCCCGCTTGCCAAAGAAAGACAGCGGCAGGGGGCGTAATTTTTCTGCCAAGCCGATCCTTCGTTGGGCACTTTCGGCATAGGCCGCAATATAAGTGCAACGGTACTGGATATAGTGTGTCAAGAAAATTATTGCCAGTAGGATCAGGCACATTCCAGTATAGGTTCCCAGCGAGGGAGCCGCGGCGTCAATGCCCAAAAGCGGCTGGAGCAACTGCATAACCAGCATCAGGAGCAACCCCATGGGCAACATCAGACTGAGTGATGCAAAGACCGAGGCAATGATTCCTTTCTTCAGGTCTTTTACGCCTTGCTCGGTCAGGGCAAAGAGTTTACGAAGCATGATGGGTCTCCTTTCCAATATTCCAAGCAACCGAGGTTTGATAATCTCTCCACATGGAGGCGTAAATCTCATTTCGTTCCATCAGTGCATCATGGGTGCCCCGCTCCGCTATGCTCCCTTGTTCCAGCACCAGTATCTCGTCGGCATTTTGAATGGTAGGAAGCCGGTGGGCGATCATAAGGACCGTTTTCCCTTTGGTCAGGCGCTCAAATGCTATCTGGATTTTGTGTTCGTTTTCAGGATCAGCGAAGGCGGTTGCTTCATCCAGCAGAACGATAGGGGCATCTTTGAGAATAGCCCGCGCAAGCGCTATACGCTGCTGCTCTCCGCCGGAGAGGTAGACACCCTTAGAGCCTAAAACGGTATCCATGCCCTTTGGTAATTTCTCTAAAATATCATCGCACTGGGCAGCCCGGAGCGCCTCCATCACCTGTTCTCTTGTCGCATCTGTCCGGGATGCTCGGACATTTTCGAGTATGCTGGCCTTTAGCAGCCGACTGTCCTGAAATACAAAGGCAATACGATTCATCAGTTCATATTTAGGGATTTGAGGAACCGGGACACCGCCAATACAGACAGTACCTTCCTGTGCATCCCAAAACCGGGGTATCAAAGCGGCAGCGGTAGTCTTTCCGCTGCCAGACGCACCTACCAGGGCCACGGTTTTTTCCTCTGGAATCTGGAATGACAGGTGCGTGAGCGCAGGCGTTTTGCCTCCCGGATAGGTAAAGGTCACATCCTGAAATTCCACATCATTTCGATCTGGTATCCGGGCAAGTGTGCTTTCCACCACAGAAGGCTCTGCCAGCAGAGAGTCAATCCGGCGTACTGCTTCTTGCGCCATCATCCGATGTGTGCCGGAAAACAGGATTTTATTGAGGATACCTGCGGTGCCGGAAGTAAACAATATGTAGAAAATTAAATCCAGCAGAAATTCACCGTAATGCTCCGGGCCGATCAAAAGAATACCGGCCGGGATCAGCACGGCAAAGGAGGCGTTGATAATTACATTGAAGGCCACCATCGGTCCCTGACAAGAAAGTGCGTATTCTGTCACGTTGTCCTTGTAGTGCATAATAGCGGCATAGAAACTCTTAAATGAGTATATCGTTTGCTGGAATACCTTTACCACGGGGATGCCGCGGACGTACTCTACCGCCTCATTATTCATCTGCTCAGAGGCATCCTGATATTTTCGCATATAGGACATGGATTTCTCGTTGGTCATAAGCATCTGCACTATAAACCCCGCAACCAACAGGAGTATGGACAGGCTTCCTAATCTCCAATCGAAAAACAGCAGCATGACCAGCATTGTCACAGCAGTCACGGCTGATCCGGCCATATCTGGAAGCTGGTGTGCCAAGAAGTTTTCCGTCTGCGCCGTGTTCTCATTGATGATCTTCCGCAGTTTACCGCTGCTGTTTTGGGAGAAAAAGCCCAACGGAAGCGATGCCAGATGGTGCAAAACTTGAGACTGCATATTTTTTGCTGTATGAAACGCACCCAAATGGGAAAACAAAAGAGCCAGTGCGTAGAGAAGAAAACCTCCAACAGCTAAACCCAAAGCGGCCCATCCATAGAGGGTCATTGCAGCTACATCTACCTTGCTCAAGTCCGGTAAAGCCGCCAACACATCCCGCAGGACAAGCCAAATACACAAAAAGGGACACATCATGAGCACGGAACTGAGCCCGGATAAAACGCAAGCTAACACTGTCATCCAGCGGTAACGTCCTCCGAACTCTAAAAGTCTGGAAATTCCAGTTTTTTTCTTTTGGTCCATCGTACCATCTCCTTATTGCCGAAAAAATTTGCATCAACTGACTAAAGAATACTGTCCGTCTATAAAAAGCGCAATCATTTCGCTTAAAGTCTGGAATATTCCGAAATAGATTTGGCCGATTGCAAAAAAAATCACGCCACGGCTGCCGTGGCGTGATTTCAGATCAGATAATATTTTTTTATTAGTTGCCCAGTTGGCGTCGGAACTCATTGGGAGTGATGCCTGTTCTCTGGTGAAATGCGGCAGAAAAGCTACTTTGTCTCTCATATCCAACCAGCGTTGCAATCTCGCTGATCTTTTTTTCTTGGTCGGCAAGCAGTTCTTTTGCCCGGTCGATCCGGCAAGCCAAAACAAACTCATAAATCGTGGTGCCGTAGAGCATACGAAACAGATAAGTTAGTTTCGACTTGCTCATATAACACATCTGGGCCAAACGTGGAAGATCCACTTGGGCAGAGTAATTTTGACGGAGGAAGTGTTTGAGACTTTGCAAAGCCTCCTGGTCCTTTGCAGAAATACAGGCGACGGCTGGAGTAGATAAAGTCAGATCGTTCCACTCCAGAAGGGCAGATAGCAAATCGAATATCTTTGCCTCATAGCGAAGCCCCGCCGTTCCCGACTGCGGCATATAGGCTCCCATTTGGCGGAGCAGACTCTCAACTTCCGGGAGTGAAACGGAACCGTCCAGCGAACAGGCAGCCTTTCGCACTTGCGTAGCCCCCTGTCCCATCAGTGCGGGAAGCTGCTGTTCGTAGAACTCCGGCATTAGGCTGATCCCAATACTCCGCACCGGAGTGTTTTTAGGGATTGTATGGCCAAAGGTTCCTTCTTCCAAAAAGTAACCTACCAAATTTTCTGGATTGGTGCAGGGCTTTGTTACCGCAGGCTCGGCGCTGCCCGGAGAACTGACTGCAACCGTCAGCGCAGCAGGGTGGTGATAACAAAAGGACATATCCCGATGGAACACCACGTCATAAACAGTCAATGAGCATGTGGCGTTGATAGGATAAGTCCACAGATAGCCGTCACCAACTTCCGGCTCCGGGACAAAAGTAAAACCCACTCCGTTTTTTTCTTCCTGCCCCTTCTGGGCTGGCTTGAGTCCTAATTGCGGCAAGTGAGAAAGGCATAGTTGCTCAAATCCTGTACGCACCGGACATCACCTCCTTTTTTGCTATCGGCCAAATGTTTTTCGCAATCGACCAAATGAGTAGGGAATCTCTTGTTTTCACGGGTAGAGTGACTATAATTTGGGGTGTGGTTAGTGGACTCTAACCGATAATAGCACAAAAACAAAGAAAAAGCAAGGGAGGGCAACATGCGTTGAAAAGACTGATTCATTCCTTCACAGTAAGAAAAGTCATGGAACTTCTGCTGACCTTGCTGATTGTGACCTTTCTCTCGTTTCTGTTGGTAAAGCTCTCTCCGGTGGATGCGGCGGAAGCCTATGCCCGGAGAACTTTTATGTTATACACGCCAGAGCAGCTTGACGCATTACGGGAGAAAATGGGGCTCAACCAGCCATTGTTGGTTCAGTACGGAACGTGGATCAGAAATGCGCTCCATCTTGATTTCGGGACTTCTCTGGTTAACGGACGGTCTGTTTTTGGAGAAGTGTCCCGCGCAATGGGTGTCACGCTGAGCATTGTACTGATAGCCGCAGCTATTGAAGTGGTTGGTATCCTCTTAGTTGGAAGTCTGTGCTATTGGTGCAGGCGTAAATGGATACACCTGCTGTTGGTATTTGTGTGTATCGTGGGAGTATCCATCCCGCCGTTTTTCCTTGCCAGCTCTTTTCTTGATGTGTTTGCGGTTCGCTTTGGGTGGATTTCCGTGGCCTCCAGTACGGGCTTGATGCGGTACCTGCCTGCGGCTATCTGTTTGGCCTTGGGAGGAATCGCCCTCTATTCTCAGCTTCTCTCCCAAAATATCGAACGAGAGATGAATGAGGATTCTGCAATGTACGCCCGCTGCCGAGGATTATCCGATATGAGGATTCTGTGGACTCATGCGCTGCCCCATGCGCTGGCTGGCCTAGCTCCCAGCTTCTTGCAGATGGTTGGTATTTCTCTGGCAGGTTCCGCTATCGTGGAGAAAATATTTTCTCTGCCCGGACTCGGATATTCCATTGTGGATAGTGTGCTATACCGGGACACGCCCATGATCCATGCTACGATTTTGTTTTTAGCTTTCTTCCTGGTAATCTGCAACACAGTCTCCGATATTCTTCAGCGGATATTCCAGCGCGGTCACGCTGAGGGGGTAGCCCAATGAAAAAGTTACATATTCTCTTTTTAAGCATTTTACCAGCTTTGGTGATTCTGTTCTGCTTTTTGGGCTTTCTGGTTGCTCCGAATGACCCGGAGAAAGTCGTTATCACGCAGTCCTTTTTGGCTCCCTGCGCAGAATATCCGCTGGGAACAGATCAATACGGACGGTGTGTGTTCTCACGCATCCTGTATGGCGGCTATACCACGCTTGGCATCGTTTTGATGGGTTCCGCCATCGTTATGACAGTTGGTATCCTGCTCGGCCTTCTGCTGGGTCAGGGAAAAGCAGGACGCAATGTGCTGTTTGAAAGTATTCTAAATGCAGTTACTGCCATTCCGCCCATTGCTTATCTTATTATCTTTATCAGCACCTGGGGCAATAGTGTATCCACCATGGTTGTGGCTCTCACAGTTTCCCTTATCCTGCGGATGATTAAGCTGGTAAAGACGAAAACGGAGCTGGAATATAGCAAAGCGTATGTCCTTTGCGCTGTGGCCTCTGGCGCTTCTCGTTTTCGTATCCTGCTGGTTCATATTCTGCCGAATCTTGTTCGGGATGCTTTTCGCTTCTCCTGTCTTTCCGCTGGAGAAATGATCCTTTCCATTTCAGGCTTCTCCTTTATCGGCCTGAGCCTGGGCGAAGGGGTCATCGACTGGGGCAGCATGGTTTCTGAGGGACGGACTTCGTTTGGGTTGGCACCGGGCCTGGTCCTCTATCCTATGTTGGTTATCTTTCTGTGCGTCCTGTCATTTAACCTTCTGGGTCGCCAGTTGGAGTCAGGAGGGCAGATCGATGCTTGAAGTAAAGCATTTAACGATTCGATCCAAAGAGAATCAACCGCTTGTGCAAGATATTTCCTTCTCCCTGATTCCAGGGCAGCCGCTGGGTCTGACCGGAGCCAGCGGGTCGGGCAAGACCACGATTATCAAAGCTGTCATGGGGATTCTGCCCTATGGCTGCGTCATTGAAGAAGGAGAAATTCTGCTGGATGGAAAGTCTCTGGAACGACTGCCTGCCCGAAAGCGCCGGGAATACTGTGGGACGGTGCTGGGATTCATCCCACAAAGCCCAATGACCGCATTTGACCCCCACATGAAAATAGGCGCACAGATGGTGCAAACTTTCTGCCTTCGCCTGAATTTACCGAGAAGCAAGGCACAGGCGTTGGCGCGTGAGCAGTTGCAGGCCGTCAATCTGGAGGATACAGAACGGATTTTAAGCGCTTTTCCCAACCAACTCTCCGGTGGGATGCTTCAACGGGTATCCATGGCCTGTTTGGGAGGACTTGCCCCACGTTATATCCTTGCAGACGAGCCTACTTCGGCCTTGGATGAAGAAAACCGTGATCTTCTGCTCTCGCTATTGCAGGAAAAGTACCACTCTGCCGGTATCCTGTTTGTATCGCATGATGTGTCCGCTTTGAAAATGCTCTGCTGGGAGACAATGATTTTGGAACAGGGCACTATGATTGAACGGCAGAATACCGATATGTTGTTTGCCTATCCGCAGCAAGCATGGACACAGGCATTTGTTCATGCCGCAGAGACCCGGAAAGGAGGTGAATGGACATGGAAGGCTTTGTAGTGGATCATGTATCCAAAACTTATATAGACGAGGCGCAGCGGCCATTCCAGGTGCTCCATGAAGTGTCCTTCTCCTGGTCAGCAGGAGAGAACATCGCCATTCTCGGAGAAAGCGGCAGCGGAAAAAGCACCTTGGCACGGCTCCTGATTGGCATTGAAAAGCCGACCAGCGGTATTATCACATGGAACGGAGAAGATATTAGCCGTTGGAAAGCATCTGCGTGGCGAGAAAAACGCAAGCACATTCAGGCTGTTTTTCAAGATGCCTCCGGGACACTCAATCCCGCCCGTTCTGTTTACAGTAATGTTGAAGAAGCTCTCCGCAACCTGACAAAACTGGACAAGCAGCAGCGCCGAGGCCGGATTGGTGAATTGATGGAGCTGACGCACATGGACTCCCATCTTCTCCGTGTCCCTGTCCGCCAGCTTTCTGGCGGCGAACAGCGCCGACTATCTCTGCTCCGAGCACTTTCCATTCATCCGCAATTTTTGGTGCTGGATGAAGTTACCAGCGGTCTGGACCTTCTTTCCGCAGATGCGGTGTTGCAAGTTCTGGAGCGATACCACGAGGAATTTGGCTGTGCTTATTTGCTGATTACCCATGATCGGCAGATGGCGTATCGCATATCCAGCCGGATTCTCGAATTAAACCACGGGGTATTCGTGCGAGAAGCTATTCGCACTGAATCCATATAATGTCCAAAGAAAGGAATATCAACCATGAAAAAGAAACTGATTTCTCTGCTTTCAGCGGTGCTCTGCCTCTGCATGGTGTTGAGTGCCTGCGGCGGGCCTGCCAATAGCGATCCGTCAAACTCTGCATCTGGAAGCCAAGACGGAGCAAAAACCCTTACCATTGCGACTATGACCGAGACGACCACTCTGTCTCCGCTTTATATGGGTGTTTATAATTACTCCATGGGCACCCTGCTTTACGAAACCCTTCTGAAATATGAGGATGGAGAGGTCAAGGGCAATCTGGCCGAATCCTACTCGTTCAACGAAGAAGGAACAGTAATGACCCTGAAACTTCGCCAGGGTGTCACGTTCCATGACGGAGTTCCCTTTAACTCTGAGGCCGTAAAAAAGAATCTGGACTTCATGCACAGCAATCCTCAGTTCATGGCTTGCCCCGGTATTTACGATATTGAGAGCGTAGAGGCCACCGACGAATATACCGTCACCATTACTTATCCGCATCCTTACTATGCTTATGCCTATGACTTCTGCTGGCCGGATGTGGGCGGAATGCAGTCGCCTAATCAAATCGTGGAAGGTGACTTCCAGACGGTCCAGGGCTATGCTGGCACCGGCCCCTATATCTATGACGAGTATGTACCGGGTGAATACACCCGCTTTATCCGCAATGAGAATTATTGGGGTGAGGCTCCTTACTTTGATGAGATCATCGCACGGTATATTCCTGATTCCACTTCCCGGCTGCAAGCGCTCCAGACCGGCGAGATCGACCTGGTTTATGGCAGCTCTATGATTTCCTACCAGGACTACCAGCAGGCTACTGCGCTGAATGGTATTGCGGGGCTGATTGCAGAAAAGGATACCCGCGCCCGTGATATTACTCTCAATGCGTCCAGCGGTCCTTTGGTGGATGCTAAAGTTCGTCAGGCTGTGTCTTATGCTATCAACAAGCAGGAATTTTCGGATGGCTTGACCTACGGCTATGAACGGATTGCAGAGATGCCTTTCCCGGAGGGAACACCCTATACGGATATTGAACTGGCAGAAACCTTCTCCTATGATCCCGAAAAAGCAGCTACCCTTCTGGACGAAGCTGGTTGGGTGATGAATGAAAAGACTGGTATCCGAGAAAAGAATGGTGAAGCACTCAACTTGACCTATATCTATGACACAGCACAGGACGCTTTGGCATCCTCTTACGCCACGTTGCTCAAGAGTCAGTTGGAGAAAGTCGGTATCGGTCTCGAACTCAAGGGCAGCGAAAAGATGGAGTGGTATGCCGGAATTATGGCCGGAAGTTTCGATATCACCTATTGGATCGGTGAATATGAGTTCTCCTCCCCGCATTGCTTCTTTGGTGCCATGGCCTCTATGACTCCGCATACCTTCTCTCTGAGCCAGGTGAACGGCTCCCAGGAGTTTTTTGATGCTATTTCCACCGTCAAGCAGACGGCTGATCCTACCGAGGTACAGAATCTTTACAACTATCTCATCAATTATGACTTGGGTAATGTGATCGATATCCCTCTGACCTACTACAAAGACATGATTCTCTATAATACCAACAAGATTGCTGGCTACGAATTTAGCGGCGTGCCTACCTTCTTTGATGTAAAAGGATTGCAGCCTGTTGGTTAAACCAACTTAATATTATTGCGAAAAGGCCCAATGCAGATCAAGCACCTGCATTGGGCCTTTTCTGCTTTAGGGAGGACGCTTGAAATAAAAAATCTCACAAAATAGGCAAGAAAGTGTGGCCAAAAGGCCCCGTTCAGATTGTAGTATGGATAGCGGAAGGAATACAGGGGTACGAAGTAGTCAGCAAGCACAGCAAGCGAGTACCCGCTTGCGAATTTTGAGATTTTCAGGTCCCTTGCCCGAAAATTCAAAATTGCTTGTTGGGATAGTCCCAAACCCTTATAAAGAACGGAGGCGGCGCATGGCAAATCGAAAACGGAATATCCAAATGAAATTCTATGTTACGGAGGATGAAAAACGGCTCATAGACGAGAAAATGAGCCAGCTCCCCACACGCAGATATGGCGCCTACCTCCGCAAGATGGCGATTGACGGGTATATCATCTATACTGACACCGCAGATATCAAGGCATTCACCAAAGAGCTTTCCGCCATCGGCCGGAACATTAACCAGATCGCCAAACGGATCAACGCCGGAGGTCCTGCGTATCAGGCCGATATGGACGAGATACGGGAAAGGCTGGACGAGATATG
>UMCE01015045.1_pt1 | contig 11944 bp, 8 predicted proteins | sample 1964191 | NCBI WGS metagenome assembly UMCE01 (sample SAMEA4835964, study PRJEB28245) | human gut metagenome | biome: gut microbiome; material: fecal sample | place: Denmark | collected 2008
ATTCCTGCTAGTATTAATAAAACAACTATTGTTACAACCAAAGCAACTAAGGTTATTCCTCTTTCTTGTTTGTTTTTAATTTTTGTTTTCATTTTTACTTTTCCTCCTCTTTTGCATTTCAAATACTTTTGTTTACAGTCTTATATTAGCATAAGATTTTTTATTGCAATACACAATAAACATGATTATTAATCTATTGATGCATTATATATTTTTACTATTGCATTATTTAATGCAGTATCAAATTCTTCCTCTGTTTGATGTGCATTTAGATCTTGTAATAATGCTCTTGAGAAACTTGCTATCATTCTGTTGTTTTTAGAAAGTAACTTACAAGCTTCGTCTATTCCGTATCCACCAGATAAAGCAACAATTCTTACAACACAGTCATAATCGTATAAGTCTAAGTAATGGTTTGCAACTGTTGGTATTGTAAATTTGAACATTATCTTGTCTTCTGGATTCCATTCTTTTAGCTTTCTTATTATTTCTTCTTTTAGTATTTTCTCACAAAGTTCTTTTTGCTCTGAATGTATGTCTACTTCTGGTTCGATTATTGGAACTAATCCACCATCGCATATTGCTTTAGCAAATTCGAATTGTTGCTCTACTATATCTCTTATTCCTTCTTTGTTTGCTTCATATATTACAGATCTCATTTTTGTTCCGAATACATGCTTTTTGTTAGCCTCTTCTATTTCTTCCTTTAAGTTTGGAATTTCTTTCATTAATTTTACGCCATTTTTTTCTTCGGCTAATCCTTTATCAACCTTTAAGAAAGAAACTATTTCTTTTTCGTCCCATAAATAATCTGCTGTAAATTTTCCATTTACTTCTGACATCATTGTTTTTTCAAAAAGAATTGTTCCTAAAATGTGCTCATTTGTGAACACTTTACTTGTCATAACTCTTTTTCTCATTTCATGGATTAGGTTGAACATTTCTTCTTCTGAGCTATATTGACTTTCATCTATTCCGTAATTTTTTAGAGTCTTAGCACTACTTCCACCACTTTGATCAAGTGCAGCAATAAATCCTCTTCCATCTCTCATAATTTCATACATTTTCTCATTCATTTGTATTACCTCCATAAATATTTTTTATCATAATTTAAAATTTATACTTAAATATATATTTTCCTTATAAATTATACTTATTAAATCTCCAAAAGTCAACTCATTCTACTACAATATTCAAAGTACGTTTTTTAAAGTCAAATTCAAATTTAGCACCTAATATTTGCTTTAAAGTTTCCGTATTTGGTGCATCTGGAATTATATTATTTTCCAGGTCTAACGATGCTCTTTGTATTTTATAAGTCTTATTTTTATATGTTATTTCGATTGCATTATCATTACTATCATATACTATTTGAACTCCATCTACATTTTCAAAACAAACAATTGGAACATCATACATTTCTTCTAAATAATTATATAGCACATTTTGTTCAATCGATGGTTTTGAATATTTGGTAAAAATTTGTTCGTTGTTTACCAATAATTTTAACGAATATGGTTTATAATACCTTTCTATTTCTGCTTTTGTTAGCATTGAAGTATTGTCACTATCAACTCTCGATATTACATAATTGCATTTTACTCTTCTTGTTATTGATTCTTCTGTATCTTCAAAAGATATTATCTTTTGAGATATGTCGTCAATTTGAATTTTTACATTCCAGCTATAATTGTAATGGCTCCCTGCTTTTCCCCTCATTTGTACAAATTTATTTACTATATTGTCTACTCCATTTAAATCCTCAGTTTTGGCAGTAATACTATACTCTAGCAGTCCTTCGTCTGTATATGTTTCTTGAGGTTCAAAAATTTGTTTAATATCTTCTCCAGAATTTTCGTATTCATTCTTTAAACAATGTGCATAATAATCAAAATTATAACCACCAAATTTCTTTACTAATGTAAATTCTATTGGATCATCCTCATTTGATTTAAGTTCATATTTGCCATTTTCATACTTATCCAAATCTTGACTTATTACTTTAGTTTTAATTCCATAAGTATTCTTTAAATCTGCAATGGCATCAATATTAACACGTTCTTTAATGTCGTTTAAATACATTATATAAAAAATAGTGCCTCCTATTATAAGAAGTGTTAAAAATATTGCATAGCAAATTAATAACGCTTTGATAAAATTATCTAGTTTCTTGTTAAACTTTTTTAATTTATGAATTGTTTTCTTATTTTCTTTACTTATTTTAATAATGTCAACTCCACGATACTGATCCTTAATTCCTTGCTCGTAATTTATTTGAGATCTTTCTATTTCCTTCCAGTCCTCTTCTCTACCCATTTTATTTCTCCTATGTTTTAATATTTTGTGGTGCAAAATCTTTTAGCTATTTTCAAATATGATTATAATAAGCTTACATAGAAAAGTCAATTATTTTACTAAAAAATGATTTTGGAGTAAATATAAAAAATTAATAATAAAAACACCCTCTAAACTTATATCAGAAAGTGTTTTTTGTTATTTATTATCTATTGTCTTAAAAAATGTTCTATCATTCTACAATATTGATCTTGTGCATTTAAGCAAGTATCAATTAAATATCCCTTTTCTTTATTTTTTTGATATTGATTTAATCCTCTATAATAAAACAACTTGTCTTTATCTAATATAATAAATGGAATTATATTAAATTTTAAACATTCTTTAAATGCAATAATTCTACCAACTCTGCCATTTCCATCTTGAAATGGATGTATTTTTTCAAATTTAGCATGAAACTCTATTATTTCATTTATAGTTACTTCTTTTAAAGATTCATACCATTCTAATAATTTTTTAATGTCTCTAGCAACATTTTTAGGGTCAGAAGTTTTTAATCCACCTACCTCATTGGCTAATTTTTTATAATCACCAACCACAAACCAATCTTTCCTGCTGTCTGATGTCCCCTCTTTTAATATTTTATGAAATTTCTTTATTATTTCTTCTGTTAATTTCTCATCAGCTATATCTAACATATAATCAACTAATTTAAAATGGTTTACTGTTTCTAAAACATCATCTAGATCCGTTATTGAGTCTTTCTCTGCTAACAAAGTATTGGTTTCATAAATATATCTTGTTTGGTCTTCTGTAAGTGTACTTCCTTCAATATGATTAGTATTATATGCAAATGTTATTTGCGTATTACTGTACAAATTGCCTTTTAACTTTATTTCTTTTTGTTCTCTTAGAGTTTTTAAAATATTGACTTTTGAAACATCAAATTTTTCTTCATCTTTTATTAGCTCATCAATTGTTATATTGAATGTTTGTGCTAACCTTTTTAAAGATTCAATATTAGGTTCCAATAAACCAGACTCATACTTTGAAATAGTAGCTGTACTTACTTCTAAAATTTCAGCAATTTCATTTTGAGTCATTTTATTTAATTCTCTATATGTTTTAATTTTATCTCCTAACATAAAAAACTCTCCTTTTCAGTTATAATATTATTATATCATATTATTTCCAAAAAAGAAAGTTTTATTATAGACATGTTTAAACCATTTCCAAATGAGAATTTTTATATTCTTCATTTATCCATCAAAGTGTTAGAAATTAGCAGTACAATTTTGTACTGCCAATCAAAAATTATTAAAAAATTTACACACCAGTCTTGACAAGCTCTTGTTTTATGTTTCGTTAAGTATGTAACTTAATGATAAACTATTTATACCATAACAGTATGATAAAATCAAGTAATTTGTTTTATTTTATTACTTTCTTTATCTTCTCTGCATCTAGTTCTACTTTGGTTTCTTCTCCAGTTTTCATATTTTTTATTTTTACCATAGAAGATTCTATTTCGTCATCTCCAATTACTATTATATATGGAATTTCTAGCTTGTCTGCATATTTCATTTTTGCTTTTAATTTCTTATTGTTTAAGTATATTTCTGTATTTACATTTAAGTTTCTTAATTCTGTTGCAAGTTTAATTGGAACTTCCATATTTTCTGTCATTGGAAGAATTAATAATTCTGATATAGATTTTTTATCTGATTTTATTAAATTTAATTCATTTAATTTATAGAATAAACGAGTTAAACCTATAGATACTCCAACTCCTGGTAATTTTTTGTCTGTATAGTTTTGTGCAAGGTTTTCGTATCTTCCACCTGAGCAAACACTTCCAAGTTCTCTGTATCCATTTAAGAATGTTTCATAAACTGTTCCTGTATAGTAGTCTAGTCCTCTTGCTATACTTAAATCTATTGTAAAGTTTTTATCTTCTATTCCAAATAGACGAATGTATTTTACAACTTGTTTTAATTCTTCTACACCAGTTTTATATGTTTCATTATCTATTTGTAAGCTTTCCAATTTTTCTAGCTTTTCATCTATTGTTCCATCTATTTTTATGAATTGCATTATTTTTTCTATTGCATTTTCTGGAACTTCTATTTTTGTAAGTTCTTCTACAACCGCTTCGTCACCTATTTTATCTATTTTATCTATAATTCTCATTATATCTACGGATTTTTCGGTTTGATTTATGCTCGCATATAAACCATTTAAAATTTTTCTATTATTTATTTTTATTGTAAAATCTTCAAATCCTAATTTTCTAAATGTTGTAGCAATTACAGATGGAAGTTCTGCATCATTTATTATATCTAATGTTTCGTCACCAATTATGTCTATATCACATTGATAAAATTCTCTATATCTTCCTTTTTGTGCTCTTTCTCCTCTATAAACTTTTCCAATTTGATATCTTCTAAATGGAAAGCTTAAATTTCCATAATTTTTTGCTACGTATTTTGCAAGTGGTACAGTTAGGTCAAATCTTAAAGATAAATCTGTGTCTCCTTTTGTAAATCTGTATATTTGTTTTTCTGTTTCGCCTCCTGCTTTGGCTAGAAGCACTTCAGAAAGTTCTATTACTGGTGTATCTATTGGTAAAAATCCATATGTTTTATATGTATCTTCTATTGTTTGTTTCATTTGATTAAATAGAATTTGCTCATTTGGAAGTAATTCCATAAATCCTGGTAATGTTCTTGGTTCTGTTTTTGCCATTTTTTCATTCCTCCTTATATAAATTTACTTAAAATTTAATTTTGTTTAAGCCACACATAAAAGTATCTTGAATGCTATACTTTTTTTAAACTAGTTTTTAATTGATAATGATATTTTTAATCATTATTATATTCTAATATAAATCTGTTCTAGGCTTTAGTTCTAAGTATATTGGCTTTTCCTCTCCTATCTCGGTAGATTTTCCGTGTCCTGGATATACTATTGTGTTATTTGGAAGGACTAATAGTTTTTCTGTAATTGAATCTATTATGTCTGTAAAAGAACTAGTTGGTAAGTCTGTCCTTCCCCAGGTTCCTCTAAATAGTGTATCTCCAGAAAATAGTAATCCCTCTTCTTTGCAGTATAAAGATGTTCCTCCCTGAGTGTGCCCAGGTGTGTGTATTACTTTAAACTCTAAATTACCTAAATGTATTAGGTCTCCATCATCAACTCTAGAATCTGGTTCTAGTTCTATGTCTCCCATATTTATGCAAGAGCTTAAGTTTATATCTTCGTTGTTTAACCCTTCGGCATCTAGTCTATGAATTAAAATCTTGCCGCCTTTAGCATTTTTTAGTTCTGTTACTGCGCCTATGTGGTCTGCATGACAATGCGTTAAATAAATATATTTTAATTTTGCTTCTAAAATATCTAGCATTTCTATTATTTTGTTTGCTTCTCCTCCTGGATCTACAACCATTGTTTCTTTTGTTTTTTCATCTTCTACTATATAGCAGTTCGTTGGTTCTCCTAAACTTGTTTCAACTTTTAGTCTTTTTAAAATCATTTTTTTCATTTCCTTTTTTCTATTTGTTTCTTTGTACATCATAAACACTATCTATTTTTCTTAGTGCTTTTTGGACATTATTTAATTGTGCAACATTACTTACTTCTATTGTAAGTTCTGTTAATACAATTCTTTCTTTAGATACTTTTGATGTAACAGATATCATAGGTGTTTTTTCTGCTGTTACAGTTGCTATTATATCTGCAAGTAGACCGTCTCTATCATTAGAAAATATTGCAATATCAACATTATATGAAGATGGTTTGTCTGTATACCAAGATACATCTATCATTCTATTTTCTTCTGAGAATAAGTCTTTTACATTTTTGCAGTCTTTTCTATGAACAGATACTCCTCTTCCCTTTGTTATATATCCTACGATTTCGTCTCCTGGGACTGGATTACAGCACTTAGAAAGTTTTACTAAGCAATTATCTATTCCTTTTACAATTACACCACTTGTAGAAGGTTTGCTTATTTGTGCTTTTTCTTTTGAAAGTTCTTCTATTTTTTCTTCTATATTAGCTTCTTTATGAATTTTTCTGTATTCTTCTAGCACTCTTGATACAATTTTATTTGGAGTAATAGCACCAAATCCAACGCTTGCAAACATATCGTCCATTGAATTAAATTTATATCTGTTTAATGCTACATTTGCAAATTCTGGTTTAAATAATTCAGGATAGCTCATTCCTATTTTTTTAACTTCTTTTTCTAGTATTTCTTTTCCTCTTGCAATGTTTTGTACTCTTTCTGTTTTCTTAAACCATTGTTGAATTCTTGTTTTTGCTGTACTGCTTTTTACAAATTTTAGCCAGTCACGGCTTGGTCCTTTTGCTTTATCTGATGTTAATATTTCTACTATATCACCATTTTCTAGTTTTGTAACTATTGGCATCATTTTGCTGTTTATTTTGCAGCCAGTCATTCTATTACCAATTTCTTCGTGTATGCTATATGCAAAGTCTATTGGTGTTGAACCTCTTGGAAGTACTTGTATTTTTCCCTTTGGAGTAAATACATAAACTTCATCTTCGAATAATTCTGTTTTTAATGTATTCAAAAATTCTTGAGGATCCTCTATATCTTTTTGCCATTCTAATGTTTCTCTAAGCCAAGATAATTTATCTTCAGAAACTTGTACATTAGCTTTTCTTCCTCCCATAAAACTTGCTTCTTTATAAGCCCAATGGGCAGCAATACCAAATTCTGCAACTCTATGCATATCCCAAGTACGAATTTGTACCTCAAATGGTGTTCCTTTAGGACCAATTAATGTAGTATGTAATGATTGATACATATTAGGTTTTGGTACAGAAATATAGTCTTTAAATCTTCCTGGCATTGGGTTGTATAGTTCGTGCACAACACCAAGTGCTGCATAACAGTCTTTTACAGAATTTACAATAATTCTTAATGCAAAAAGATCATATATTTGGTCTAAAGTTTTATTATCTCTTTGCATTTTTCTATATATACTGTATAAATGTTTTGCTCTTCCTGTTATTTCTGCATCTATTTTTTGTTTTTTTAGCTGAACTCTTATTTCTTCCATAATTTGGTCTATAAATTTTAAGCGTTCTTCTCTTTTTTTATCTATTCCTTCAACAAGTTCTCTGTAGTCTTCTGGGTATAAGTATTTAAAAGATAAATCCTCTAATTCCCATTTTAAAGAATAAATACCTAATCTATTTGCAAGTGGAGCATATAGGCTCATTGTTTCTGTTGCAATTCTAATTTGCTTTTCTCTGTTTAGGTATTTTAGTGTCCTCATATTATGAAGTCTATCTGCTAATTTTATTAATATTACTCTTATGTCTTTTCCCATTGCCAAGAACATTTTTCTGTAGTTTTCTACTTGTTGTTCTTCCTTAGATGTGTAATTTATTTTTCCAAGTTTGGTAACTCCGTCTACCATTTCAGATATTTCTTCGCCAAATTCTTTTTTTATGTCATTATCTGTTGCGTCTGTATCCTCTACAACATCATGTAAAAGAGCAGCACAAATAGTGCTATCATCTAGCCCAATATCTGCTAAGATATATGCAACATGAACAGGATGTATTATATAAGCTTCTCCAGATTGTCTTACTTGGTCTTTATGCTTGGAATACGCATAATCGTACGCTTTCATAATTAGTTTTGTATTAATCTTTTTTCTGTGTGTTTTTATTTTAGAAATTACATCCTCAATTTTAATTTCTTTGTTTTCCATATGCCACTCCTCCTTTATTTACTTTATGTCTTTTATGTTTATTTGGATACTGTCCCTTCCTCCAAAAGAATTTATTTCTAAATATCCAGCTATATCTATTTTATCTCCTATTTTATATTCATTTGCTAAACTTCCTAAATTAAAACCAATTGTTCCAAATTTTGTATTGTCATCTTTTATATCCATTTTAAGATGCTTTCCTTCTGATAATGTTCTAATTGTTTCTATTTTTACATTATTAATTTGAAATAATGGTGGTTTATTTGCCTCGCCAAATGGTTCTAGTAGTGCTAAATCTCGAACATCCTTCATTGTGATATCTTTTAATTGTAGTTTCTCGTCTATGTTAAGCACTGGCACTATATCTTCTATATGTTTTTCTTTTGCATAATTTAGAACCGAAGACTTAAAAGCTTCAAAATTTGCACTTTCTACAGTAATTCCAATAGCCATACTATGGCCTCCAAATTGTTTTATGTTTTTATTGCACTTTTCTAAAGCCTCGTGAATGTCGAAGCCTGGTATACTTCTACCAGAACCTTTGCAGTCTTCACCTTCTATTGCCATTAATATGCTTGGTTTAAAATACATTTCTGTAATTTTAGAAGAAACAATTCCAATCACACCGTGATGCCAATTTTCTTTTCTTAAAATTATACAAGGATTTTTTTCTTCTTGTCCATTTTTTATTTGCTCTAAAGCTTCTTCAAAAATTCTTTTTTCTATTTCTTGTCTCTTAGTGTTAAAATCGTTCAATTCTTTTGCAAGTTCTCTTGCTCTTTTTACATCATCTGTTAAAAATAATTCTAGTGCTACTCTTTCGTGGCCCATTCTGCCACAAGCATTAACTCTTGGTGCAATACCAAAAGAAACTGTAGTAGAGTCTATTTTTTTATATCCTAAGCTTTCTAAAAGTACTTTAAGTCCTACATTTTTTGTTTGATTTAATAGCATAAGTCCTAATTTTGAAATTGTTCTGTTCTCATCTACAAGTGGAACTATATCTGAAATTGTTCCAATACATACAATATCTAAATATTTTAAATTTTCTTCTTCTTTTAAATTAAGTATTTTAGAAATTGCCTGCGTAAGTTTAAATGTCACTCCAACTCCTGCAAGCTCTCTAAATGGGTACTTATTATCCTTTCTTTTGCAGTCAACAACTGCAATTGCCTCTGGCAATTCTTCTGGTGGTTCGTGGTGATCTGTAACAATTGTATCTATTCCAAGTGATTTAGCAAGTTCTACTTCTGCCTTTCCTGTAATACCACAGTCAACAGTTATCATTAAAGTGTGACCTTCTTCTGCAATTTTTTTAATTTCTTCTGCATTTAATCCATAGCCTTCACAAAGTCTGTTTGGAATATATATATTAGTATTTAGTCCCCTGTCTTTTAAAAATCTATGTAATACTGTACTACTCGTAATTCCATCTACATCATAGTCTCCATAAATAGCAACTTTTTCGTTATTTTTAATTGCTTCTACAATTCTATTTGCGGCCTTTTCCATATCTGGCATTAAAAATGGATTATGGAAATCTGTTCTTCTTGGATGTAAAAAAACTTCTATTTCTTCATCTGTTTTTAGGCCTTTTCCTGCAATTATACTAGCTACCAATTTACTTATATTAAAATTTTTTTCTATTCTCTCTATTTCATTATTATCTATTTCGTTTACTTGCCATTTTCTATTCAAAATTTATCTACCTACTTAAAATTACAATTTTGACAATATTTTATAACAAAAAGCTTAAAAATACAAGCTTTTACTATACTTTTATAATCAAAAAAACAGTACTCACTTCCCTCAGTTGAGAGTAGTGAGTACTGTTTTTTGAAATAGCGTTTATAAGATATATAACGCCCATTTCAGTGCCCAGTGGAGATTTTCCTGTTCGCGGATTTTAGGAATAGTATTCTTTTTCAGAATAACTACTGCCGCGATTGACAGGATGAGTGCGATCACAGCGGCCATGAAGCTGTAATACGGCATTAGCTCTTTTACAGCCACTAGTAGGACCACTGCAGCGATCACAACGAAAGCTGCTACTTTCCTCGTTCCTTCCCAGAAGAACATCGCGATACCAGCAAAAACCAGCACCGAGATAATCAGCCGGATTGCAGCCATGTTGTTGAGCAACATAGCAAAGAACGGGCGGATGGCGTATTGGCTAAGCAGCCAATACAAGACGCATGCAATAAGCATATAGCTTACCTCCTCTTGTATCCCTATAAGGATAGGGCTCTAGGTTGAATATCGAACAATTTTATTATACCTCTTTCCCCGTATTATGTCAAGTATTAAACGGCTATATTTTCATAATCGCAGAAAATATAGCCGTTTAGGATTATTAAATTATTATTCGAACTTAGTAGACAAGCTCTTTACCAAGCCATACGGATTAACTCTAAAGAAATATCCATCTCCCAAAATTCCAACTCTCTTGGTGTTTACTTCGTCCACAATTCTTTCTGCAAAAATTTGCTTTGTTTGTGTTTCTCCGTGGTTCACCAACACTATTTTTAAATTTCTAAATTGTTTGAGAAATGCAATCATTTCATCTGCTTTACCGTGTGCGGAATATTCCGAGGTGTATTCCACTCTTGCCTGTTTTTTTACAAAGGTTCCTCCAACCTGCACAGGTTCTCCAACTTTTGCTTTTTTAAGTCTATCTCCAAGAGTTCCTTCTGTAGTATACCCCGTAAAATGGATAAGGACATTTTTCTTGTAAGATACTCTGGAATATAAACTTGAGCAGGTCCATACGACCCCATACCAGATGTTGTAAGGATAATTTTAGTTTCCGTACTTGCAAGAACATCGCACCGATTGGTTTTGTCTACATACTGAGTGTTTCTGGGCATAAATTCTTTCATACTTTCTTTTATGTCCAGACCATCTCTAATATATAGCAAGGTGTAACGTATTGCAAGTTTTCCATCAAAATAGATAGGAATATTCGGATCTAAGCTTCCTTCATCTTGCATACATTTGAGTTCATACAGAATTTCTTGAGAACGCCCCAAAGAGAACACTGGTGCAACAACTGTTCCGCCATTGTTTAAGCATTCCAAAATATTATTTTTGAAGCATTTGGAAATTTCCGAAGAGTCCATATCTCCATAAGTAGACTCTTGGACAAGCGTTAGCGGTAAGTCTAGCACCCAATCTGGAAGTGCTGGAACATCAAAAAACATATTTTTCCCGTTATAATCTCCCGTAAAGAACAAATTGATGTCCTCATATCCAGGATAACTAATTTGAACAAGAATGCTAGCCGCACCCATCAAATGGCCGTTCATAAAAAATGTTGCTTTGATGTTTTCCCGTATTTGCACGGTAGTTTGGAACTTGCATGGGTGTACAAGCTTTATAGTTTGAATAACATCACTTTCGCTATACAGCGGAGCCTTGTTTTGCCTCTTGTATACATCCTTTAGCACTTTATAACTGTCCTCAAGCGCATAAGGTAAAAGTTTTGCCGTAGTTTCCGAGGTATAAATTTCTTTATTAAACCCTTTACTTACCAAAAACGGCAGTCTTCCTGTATGGTCCACATGGTTATGCGTAACCAAGCAGAAATCAATATTTTCCGGTATAAAAGGCAAACTTTCGTTATTCTTGCTGTACTTCCTTTCTTGGAACAATCCACAGTCGACAATAAATTTTACTGTGGTACCATCAGGTTGTTTGACAATTACCAGCAGGCAAGATCCGGTCACCTCTGGATGTACTGCCATAATGTCTGCATATAACCGGTCTTTCGCTCCCATAAAAAATAATCCTCCAATCTTTTTTCAAGTTAATTAACTTAAAAAATGTTTATATAAACATTTTTCACTTCAATTTTACTACAATATATTTTCATAGTCAATAACTTTGCCAATAGTGATGCCATT
>UMCE01003651.1_pt1 | contig 11933 bp, 12 predicted proteins | sample 1964191 | NCBI WGS metagenome assembly UMCE01 (sample SAMEA4835964, study PRJEB28245) | human gut metagenome | biome: gut microbiome; material: fecal sample | place: Denmark | collected 2008
GTGGAGCTGCAGGACCCGCCGGAGGGGCCGCAGCCCTCCCTGATCCTGCGCCGCATGGCAGAAGGGGAGACCCTGTGGGACATCGCCCGGCAGTACCGCACCGATGAGGAGGCCATCCGGGCCGCCAACGAGCTGACGGAGGACCGCCCGGAGGGGATGCTGCTGATCCCCCGGGTGCGATAAGAAAGACCAGCGGGAACAAGTGAAAACCGGTGGGGCGGGGCCGCAGGCCCCCGCCCCACATCAGCTTGTCCAAATAGCCTCGCAGAGTTTGCCGCCCGCAGGCGGCAAATGAAATGCAATCCATTTTTTGCCGGGGCGTGTACCTGGCAAAAAATACTTCTCAGTCTGCAAGTGTGGAATTTGTTCGCCCATAGGCGAACAAATTATGCGCGCGGCAGACTGCAAGCCTTTTGTCAAAAAAGGGTTCTACCCTTTTTTGACAGTTTCCGGTGGGGCGGGGCCGCAGGCCCCCGCCCCACATTTTTTATTTCCCGGGGCCTGACGATAAATTTTCTGTGACGGGAGCAAAACAGGGCTACACAACCGGCGAAACCTGTGATATGATAGATGAGTGAAAAAATCGGACCGGGGGAGGGATCGTTCCAATGAAACATTTGCCGCAGCGCGTGGCGGCGCTGCTTCTGGCGGCGGTTATGTCGCTGACCCTGACCGGGTGTATGTTCCGCTCGTCGGTGGAGGATCTGTTCACCCTGCCCCGGGTGTCGGCGGAATACGAGGGGCTGTCCCAGGAGCTGGACGACCTGCAGAAGCAGGGCTATGAGCTGGTGGGCCCCAGCACCGGGCAGAACATCCAGCCGGTGCAGATGGTGGACCTGGACAACGACGGCCTGTCGGAGGCCCTGGTATTCATGCGGCTGCAGGACGACGAAAAGCCCCTGAAAATCTTCGTTTTCCGGCCGGAGGACGACACCTATCACCGCCTGTGCGTCATCGAGAGCAGCGGCACCGCCATTGACAGTGTCCAGTATGAGGACCTCACCGGCAACGGCCGGCTGGAGATCATCGTGGGCTGGCGCATCAGCGCCGACGTGCAGACCGTGGCCGTGTATGTGCCCCAGCCGGACCCCTATGTGCTGCTGCAAAGCGGCTATACCCGCTTCACCGTCACGGACCTGGACGGCGACGGCGTCAAGAGCCTGCTGCTGTTCCGCTCGGATAACGATGGCCAGCCGGTGGCGGGGCTGTATATCCGCAAGGACGACGTGATCTCCGCCAGCTACAGCAGCGTCTTGTCCTACACCATGGCGGAGCTGAGCCGGGGCAGCGTGGTGGTGGGCAAGCTCTCCGACGGCACCCCCGCCGTATTTGCCACCGGCGTCAACAGCCAGGGTATGGCCATGACGGATATCCTGGTGTGGCAGGAGAGCGGCGGACTGACCAACATCGCCCAGGACCGGACCACCGGCCTCACCGCCGCCGTGTACCCCTATATGCAGCTCAAGCCCCAGGACATCGACGGCGACGGCAGCGTGGAGATCCCCGCGCCGGAGACTGCCGCCGCCGACGCGGGAAGCGGCGCTGCCGCCAACACCGCCGCGGCGGTGCGGGGGCTGGTCCGCTGGATCAGCTACTGCGGCGACGAAAGCCCGGATGTCCACTGCGTGACCTATCACGATCTGTCCGCCGGGTGGTATTTCCGCCTGCCGGATACCTGGCAGGGGGAGGCCACCTTCACCACCGCCGAAAACGGCGCGTACGAGAGCCAGGTGGTACTGCTGTCCAACGGACAGCCGGTGGCGGCCCTGTACGCCCTTACCGGCGACAACCGGGAAAAGCGGGCCATGATGGGCAGCCGCATGGCCCTCAAGCGCCAGAACGGCGTCACCTACGGCGGGGAGCTGCTGGCCGGGGCCAACTACTGCGGCCTGGACGAGGAGAGCCTGCGCCTGGGCTTCAACCTGGTGATGGCCGAGTGGGCCGCATGAAAATCCGAGGAAAGGAACGTCGAATCCATGAGAAAGGTAATGGTTCTGGAGGATGAATCCAGCATCCGCAGCTTTATTGTGATCAACCTGCGCCGGGCAGGATACGAGGTGGTGGAGGCCGAAACCGGCGAAGAGGCTCTGGACAAGCTCCACGAGAATCCGGACACGCTGGTGGCCCTGCTGGACGTGATGCTGCCGGGCATCGACGGGTTCGAGGTGTGCCGCCGCATCCGGGCCACCAACCCCCGCATTGGCATCATCATGCTGACGGCCCGGTCCCAGGAGATGGACAAGGTCACGGGCCTGATGAACGGGGCCGACGACTATGTGACCAAGCCCTTCTCCCCGGTGGAGCTTACCGCCCGGGTGGACGCCCTGATCCGCCGCAGCAGCGGCGGCACCCAGGAGCTGCCGCCGGGCACCATCAGCCAGCCCCCCTTCCTGCTGAACACCCGCAACCGCACCCTGGAGAAAAACGGCCAGCGCATCAAGCTGACCCAGGTGGAGTATTCCATCATGCGGATGTTTATGGAAAATCCCGGCAAGGCCCTGTCCCGGGAGGAGATCCTGGACCTGGTGTGGGGCCGGGACTATTTCGGCGAGCTGAAGATCGTGGACGTCAACGTCCGGCGTCTGCGGCTGAAAATCGAGGACAGCCCCACCAGCCCCACCTATATCAACACCGTGTGGGGCTACGGATACAAGTGGGGCTTTTAAGCCATGGATACCAACACGGATAACAAGCTGCGGCTGTTCACCCGGGGACAGGGGAAGCGGCTGAAGCTGCGGGGTCTGCGCCGCCGCTGGCTGGCCAGCAGCGTGGGACCCATTATCGTCATTCTGGTGCTGGTGGGCGTGCTCTCCGCCGCCACCATCAGCTCCAGCCTGGACGCCCGGGCCAGGTCCTCTCTGGAGGCCAAGGCCAAGTCCGGCTCCGACTATTTCAGCGCCTACAGCATGGGCAGCTACAGCGAGTATTACCGCCGGGCCGCCCAATACGTCACGGATTACAGCATGAACGACAGCCTGGCCAAGAACGTGGAGCTGCAATTCATCAACGGCAAGCGCCAGGTGGAGCTGTCCTCCCGGGGCGCCGTGGCCGGCAGCACCCCCGCCACCCCGGAGGTGGGCCGGGCCGTGGAAACCGGCAAGACCGCCTCCTTCTCCGGCCGGGACCCCCTGACCGGCGAGAGCATCCTGGCGGTGTCCAGCCCGGTGTTCTACAACGGAACGGTGGTGGCCGTGATGCGGTTCGTCACCTCTACCCGGCTGCTGGATCAGCAGCTGTGGCTGACGGTGCTGGTGATGGCCGCCGTCATCGCGGCGGTGATCTTCCTGATCTTCGTGTCCAACCTGATCTTCATCAACAACGTGGTGCAGCCGGTGGCGGAGGTGTCCGAGGCCGCCAAGCGCATCTCCTCCGGCAGCTACGGCATCCAGATCGCCAACAAGTATACCGACGAGCTGGGCCAGCTGGTGGACAACATCAACAACATGTCCCTGAAGATCAGCCAGAGCGAGAAAATGCAGACGGAGTTCATCTCCTCCGTGTCCCACGAGCTGCGCACCCCCCTGACGGCCATCAGCGGCTGGGGCGAGACCCTGCTGGGGGATGAGACCGGCGACCCACGCCAGCTGCGCCGGGGCCTGCGCATCATCGTCAAGGAGGCCCGCCGCCTGACGGGCATGGTGGAGGAGCTGCTGGAATTTTCCAAAATGCAGGACGGCCGCTTCACCCTGCAGGTGGAGGAAATGGACCTGCAGGCGGAGCTGGAGGACGCCATCTATACCTATCGGGAGCTGTTCCGCCAGGACGGCATCCAGCTGAACTATCACAGCGATCAGGAGCTGTATACCGAGCCCATCTCCGGGGATCCCCAGCGGCTGAAGCAGGTGTTCTGCAACGTGCTGGACAACGCCGCCAAGCACGGCGGTGCAGGCAAGCGCATCGACGTGGATATGACCCAGGAGGGGGACAGCTATGTGGTGCGTATCCGGGACTACGGCCCCGGCATCCCTCCGGCGGAGGTCCCCTTTGTGAAGCAGAAGTTTTATAAGGGCTCCTCCAAGGCCCGGGGCAGCGGCATCGGCTTGGCGGTGTGCGACGAGATCGTCCAGCGCCACGGCGGCGTGTTCGACATCGGCAACGCCGACGGCGGCGGGGCCATCGTCACCATCCGGCTGCCCATCTCCGGCCAGGAGCTGTAAAAATCGAACGCCTGTTGCATTTTTGCGGCGGGTGTGTTATGATACTGGAAAGGAACCCATTCCCCATGGAAAAAAACAACAAGCAATTCCGCACCTCCATCGGCGGTCAGGCCCTGATCGAGGGCATTCTCATGCGCGGGCCGGAAAAGCAGGCCATCGTGGTCCGCTCGCCGGAGGGCCTGGTGACCAAGGTGGAGGAGCTGACCCTGATCAAGGATAAGTATCCCATTCTGGGCTGGCCCATCATCCGGGGGGCCGTCACGTTTCTGGACTCCATGGTCCGGGGCGTCAAGGCCCTGATGTTCTCCGCCGACTATTACCCCGAGGACGAAAACGTCCAGCCCTCCAAGCTGGATAAGTGGCTGGAGGAGCACGTTCCGGCGGAGAAGCTGCAGTCGGTGCTGGTGTGGGTGTCGGTGATCCTGTCCCTGGGGCTGACCCTGCTGCTGTTTATGCTGCTGCCCACCTTCATCGCCGGGCTGTTCCACGCCCGGCACGCCGCCGTCCACAACCTCATCGAGGGGGCGGTGAAGATCGCCATTTTCCTGGGGTACCTGATCCTCTGCTCCAGGCAGAAGGACGTGCGCCGGGTATTCTGCTATCACGGGGCGGAGCATAAGACCATCTTCTGCTATGAGGCGGGCCTGCCGCTGACGGTGGAAAACGCCCGCATCCAGCCCAAGCACCACCCCCGCTGCGGCACCAGCTTCCTGTTCGTGGTGATCGTGGTGTCCATTCTGTGCAGCAGCATCGTGTTCAGCTATGTGAACTGGCAGAATCTGTGGGTCCGGGTGGCCATGCATCTGCTGCTGCTGATCCCGGTGGTGGGCGTTACCTATGAATTCAACCGCTTTGTGGGCCGCCACGACAACGCCGTCACCCGTATCCTGTCCGCCCCGGGGATGTGGCTGCAGAATTTCACCACCAACGAGCCGGACGACTCCATGCTGGAGGTGGCCATCGAGGCCTTGAAGCTGGTGCTGCCGGAGGAGCAAGGAAAGGACGCCTGGTAATGGCTGTTACATACAACGATCTGACCCTGGATATCCGGCGTCGGCTGCGGCAGGCGGGCATCGAGGCCGCCACCCTGGAGGCCCGGGAGCTGGTGTGCTTCGCCGCCGGAAAGGATAAGGCCCGGCTGCTGCGGGACGGCGCGCTGTACGCGTCCCCGGAGGTGGAGGAGGCGGCCTGGGCCCTGGCCCGCCGCCGTCTGGCCGGGGAGCCGGTGGCTTATCTCATCGGCGAGTGGGAGTTTTACGGCCTGCCCCTGGACATCAGCGAAAGCGTGCTGATCCCCCGGCCCGACACGGAAACCCTGGCCGAGGCCGCCATCGGCTGGCTGCGGCAGCAGGAGGCCCCCCGGGTCCTGGACCTGTGCGCCGGTTCCGGGTGCCTGGGGCTGGCCATCGCCAGCCAGGTGCCCGCCGCCCGGGTGGTGCTGGGGGAGCTCAGCGACGGGGCTTTGCGCATCTGTCGCCAGAACATCCGCCGCTGCGGCCTGACGGGCCGGGTGACAGCCATGCAGCTGGACGCCCTGCGCCCGCCGGTGCAGCGGCTGGGGGACTTTGACTGCATCGTCAGCAATCCCCCCTATATCCCCTCCGGGGATATTCCCGGGCTGGACGCCTCCGTCCGGGATTACGAGCCCCACATGGCCCTGGACGGCGGGGCCGACGGCCTGGACTTTTACCGGGCCATCTGCGCCCACTGGCGCTCGGTGCTGCATCCCGGGTCCCGGCTGTGCTTCGAGGTGGGCATCGGCCAGGCCGACGACGTGCTGCGGCTGATGCGCAGCGTGGGCTTCGGCGACCTGGAAATTCTCCCGGACCCGGCGGGCATCCCCCGGGTGGTGCTGGGGGACCTGTATCAGGAGATCTGACTGTCCGCTTTTCCGGACAGGCTTTTTGATACCATCACGGCAATATAAATTAGAGGAGGAGACGAAAATGGCAGCGAAAAAGGATACCTCTGCCGCAGTCCCTGCGGGCTCCGACAAGAAAAAGGCGCTGGAGACCGCCATGCAGCAGATCGAAAAAATGTATGGCAAGGGCTCCATCATGCGCTATGGCGAAAACGCCGAAACCAACGTGGAGGCCATCCCCACCGGCTCCCTGGCCCTGGACCTGGCTCTGGGCATCGGCGGCGTGCCCCGGGGGCGCATCATCGAGATCTACGGGCCGGAGTCCTCCGGTAAGACCACCCTGGCTCTGCACATTCTGGCCCAGGCCCAGAAGCTGGGCGGCGAGGTGGCCTTTGTGGACGCCGAGCACGCCCTGGATCCCACCTATGCCCGGGCCCTGGGCGTGCGGATCGAGGACATGCTGATCTCCCAGCCGGACACTGGTGAGCAGGCCCTGGAAATCACCGAGGCCCTGGTCCGCTCCGGCGCCATCGACGTGGTGGTGGTGGACTCCGTGGCCGCCCTGGTGCCCCGGGCGGAGATCGAGGGCGAGATGGGCGACAGCTTCGTGGGCCTGCACGCCCGGCTTATGAGCCAGGCCCTGCGCAAGCTCACCGGCGTCATCGCCAAAACCAACAGCATCGTCATCTTCATCAACCAGCTGCGGGAAAAGGTGGGCGTGATGTACGGAAATCCCGAGGTCACCACCGGCGGCCGGGCTTTGAAGTTCTATGCCTCCGTCCGCATCGACGTGCGCCGCATCGAGGCTTTGAAGTCCGGCGGCGAGATCATCGGCAACCGCACTCGGGCCAAGGTGGTGAAAAACAAGGTGGCGCCCCCCTTCCGGGAGGCGGAGTTTGACATCATGTACGGCGAGGGCATCAGCCGCCTGGGCGAGATGCTGGACCTGGGCGTGAAGCTGGACCTGGTCCAGAAAAGCGGCTCCTGGTTCAACATGGGGGATATCCGCCTGGGACAGGGCCGGGACGCCGCCAAGCAGTATTTCCGGGACCACCCCGACGAGGCCGACAAGCTGGAGGCCGCCATCCGCCGGGACTTTCATAAGCTGATGAGCAGTCAGTCCAAGATCGCCGCCAAGGCGGCGGGCCGGGCGGTGGACGTGTCCGCCGACGACTTCGACGATGACGCGGATTGAGCGCATCCAGCCGTCCCTGCACAAAAAGGACCGGGTGCTGGTGTATCTCACCGGCGGCCGGCTGCTGCGGATCACGCCGGAGGAGCTGCTGCGGTTTGACCTGCGCCCGGGCATGGACCTGGCGGAGGACGTGCTGGAGGAGCTGAACCGGGCGGCTGCCCGGTCCCTGACCCGGCAGCAGGCGGCGGAGATGGCCGGACGGCGGATGCTGTCCCAGAAGGAGCTGTCCGACCGGCTGGTGAAAAAGGGTACGGACCCCCAGGAGGCTCAGGAGACCGCCCGGTGGCTGGCGGACCTGGGTGCGGTGGACGACGCCGCCTATGCCGGGGTCATCGTGCGGCACTATGCCGCCATGGGCTACGGCCCCGGCCGGGTGCGCCAGGAGCTGCAGCACCGGGGGGTGCCCCGGGAGCTGTGGGACGACGCCCTGGCCCGGATGCCGGACCCGGAGGAGGCCATTGACCGGTTTCTGACCGCCAAGCTCCGGGGCAAGACCCCGGACCGGGCCACGCTCCAGCGGCTGTCCGCCGCCCTGCAGCGCCGGGGCTTCTCCTGGCAGGATATCCGCCCCGCCCTGGCCCGGCTGGACCGGGAGCCGGAGGATTGACCGGCACATTTACAACTTCACGCAAAGGAAACACAACCATGAACGTATCATTCGTATCCCTGGGCTGCGACAAGAACCGGGTCAACACCGAGCAGATGATGGCCCTGTGCCTGCAGGCGGGCATCACCGTCCAGGAGGACTGCCCCGGCAGCGACGTGGTGGTCATCAACACCTGCGGCTTCATCGACAGCGCCAAAAGCGAGGCCATCGACACCATTCTGTCCGCCGCCCAGCTGAAGGAGGAGGGGCAGATCGGGAAGATCCTGGTTACCGGCTGCCTGAGCCAGCGCTATCAGGCGGACATTCTGGAGGAGCTGCCGGAAATCGACGGCATCATGGGCACCGGCTGCTTCGGCGACATCGTGCCTGCCCTGGAGCAGGTGATGAACGGCCAGGAGTGCCGCCACTTTGCGGATATCAACGGCCCTGTGGAGGAGCTGCCCCGGGTGCTGTCCACTCCCCGGCAGTACGCCTATCTCCGCATCGCCGAGGGGTGCAGCAACCGCTGCGCCTATTGCGTAATCCCCTCCCTGCGGGGCAACTACCGCTCCCGCCGGATGGAGGACATTTTGCGGGAGGCCCAGGCCCTGGCGGACGACGGCGTGCAGGAGTGCATCGTCATCGCCCAGGATATTACCCGCTACGGCATGGACCTGTACGGGGAGCGCCGTCTGCCCCAGCTGCTGCGGGAGCTGTGCAAACTGCCCTTCCACTGGGTCCGGCTGCACTATCTGTACCCGGACAACCTGTCCGACGAGCTTATTGACACCATCGCCGGGGAGGAGAAGATCTGCAACTATCTGGATATTCCCATCCAGCACTGCAACGACGCGGTACTCAAGGCCATGCGCCGCCGGGAGACCAAGGCGGGGCTGGAGGCCCTGTTTGCCCGGCTGCGGGAGCGGATCCCCGGCGTGGTGCTGCGCACCAGCCTCATCACCGGCCTGCCCTATGAGGACGAGGCCGCCTTCGAGGAGCTGTGCAGCTTTTTGGGGGAGCAGAAGCTCCAGCGGGTGGGGGCCTTTGCCTACTCCCCGGAGGAGGGTACCCCGGCGGCGAAGATGCTCAACCGGGTGGACACCGAGGAAGCCCAGCGCCGGGCGGAGCTGGTGATGGAGGTGCAGTCCCAGGTCATGGACCAGTTCAACGACAGCCGCATGGGCGACACCGTGGAGGTGCTGTGCGACGGGTGGGACGGCCAGTCCATGAGCTATGTAGGCCGCAGCTACGCCGAAAGCCCCGGCATCGACGGCAATATTTATTTCACATCCGATCAGCCCGTGGAAGCGGGAGATTTTGTCCGTGTGCGCATCACCGGGGCCATGGACGGCGAGCTTACCGGTGAACGAACGGAGGAATGAACCATGCCTATGAACACAGCCAACAAACTGACCCTGCTCCGGGTGTTCCTGATCCCGGCGTTTCTGGTGGTGGCCTACTGGGGCTTTCCCGGCAGCCGCTATGTGGCCCTGGCCATCTACATCGTGGCCTGCCTGACGGACCTGCTGGACGGGTACATTGCCCGGCATTATAACCAGGTGTCGGACTTCGGCAAGTTTGCCGATCCCCTGGCGGACAAGTGCCTGGTGATGGCGGCCCTGTGCTGGTTCGTGGAAACCGGCGATATGGTGGGCTGGGTGCTGGCCGCAGTGCTGCTGCGGGAGTTCGCCGTGTCCGGCATGCGGCTCATCGCCGTGGAAAAGGGCCGGGTCATCGCCGCAGGCTGGTCCGGCAAGGTAAAGACCGCCAGCACCATGGTGTGCATCTGCCTGATGCTGTTCGGCATTCCCCACTGGCTGAACCTGGCGTGCCAAGGGGTCATCCTGGTGACCACGGTATACTCCGGCGTGGAGTATTTCGTGAAAAACTGGGACGTGTTCTCCGAAAAGTAAGGCTTTTGGCCGTTTTCAGTGCCCGGTGATGCCGGGCCGACGCAGCCTGCCGAGGACGTCGGCCCCTACGGGTGCTCTATCGGCGATTCTCTGCCGCGACAATCGAAAATTTTCCTGATACACCACCGTAGAGGCGGACGACTCTGTCCGCCTCTAAAATTTTACATAGATTTTACACACCCATTACAACGGATTTGACATACACCCTTTATACTGTCAATTGTCAAAAAGCTGGAATGAGGGAGTAAAGAATTATGACTATTTTCAATGCGCTGACGCTGGTGGGCGGACTGTGTCTGTTCCTGTTCGGCATGAACGTGATGGGCCAGGCCCTGGAACGCCGGGCCGGCGGCAAGCTGCGGACCCTGCTGGACAAGATGACCAGCCGGGTATTTGTGGGCTTTCTGACGGGCCTGGGCATCACCGCCATTATCCAGAGCTCCTCCGCCACCACGGTGATGGTGGTGGGCTTCGTGAACTCGGGGCTGATGACCCTGCGCCAGGCCATCAACGTCATCATGGGCGCCAATGTGGGCACCACCGTCACCGCGTGGCTGCTGAGCCTGGCGGGCATCGACAGCGGCAGCACCTGGGTGCAGCTGCTGAAGCCCTCGTCCTTTACCCCGGTGCTGGCCCTGATCGGCATCATCTTCTATATGTTCTGCAAGTCCGACAAGAAAAAGGACACCGGCACCATCCTGCTGGGCTTCGCCACCCTGATGTTCGGCATGGAGACCATGAGCGGGGCCGTGTCCGGCCTGAAGGACGTGCCGGAGTTCACCCAGCTGTTCCTGATGTTCCGCAACCCCATTCTGGGCGTGCTGGTGGGCGCGGTGCTGACGGGCATCATCCAGTCCTCCTCCGCCTCCGTGGGCATCCTGCAGGCGCTGGCCGTGACCGGACAGCGTCAGCTATGCCGCCGCCATCCCCATCATCATGGGCCAGAACATCGGCACCTGCGTCACGGCCATGCTGTCCTCCGTGGGCACCAACAAAAACGCCCGCCGGGCCGCCGTGGTGCACCTGATGTTCAACGTCATCGGCGTGGTGGTGCTGCTGACCCTGTTCTGCATCGTCAAGGCCATCTTTGCCCCGGCGATCCTGGACCGGCCCGCCACCATGTACGGCATCGCCATCGCCCACTCGGTGTTCAACATCCTGTGCACCGCCATGCTGCTGCCTGCCGGAAATCTGCTGGAAAAGCTGGCCATCCGGCTGGTGCCCGACGCCCAGCGCCGGGAGGAGACGTCCGAGCTGGACGCCCGCCTGCTGGCCACCCCTGCCCTGGCCCTGGGCCAGGCCCGGAACGTGGCCGGGGAGATGGCCGCCTGTGCCGTCCGCGCCCTGGAAAACGCCCTGACCTCCCTGACTGGCTACACCCCGGAGCTGGCCCGGTCCATCCGGGAGGACGAGGAGCGCTGCGACCACTATGAGGACATCATCGGCACTTATCTGGTGCAGCTGAGCAGCCACTCCCTGTCGGACAGCGAGAGCCAGGAGTCCACGGAGCTGCTGAAAACCATCGGCGACTTCGAGCGCATCTCCGACCACGCCGTCAACGTGCTGGAGTCGGCGGAGGAGCTGCAGAGCAAGGGACTGTCCTTCTCCCCGGCGGCCATGGCGGAGTATGAGACCCTGGCCCGGGCCATCCGGGAGATCCTGCACCTGTCCCTGGACGGCTTCCGCCAGAACGACGCCGCCCGGGCCGCCCGGGTGGAGCCCCTGGAGCAGGTCATCGACAAGCTGAAGGAGGAAATGCGCACCCGCCACATCCTCCGCATGCGGCAGGGACAGTGCAGCATCGAGGCGGGCTTCGTGTGGGCGGACCTGCTGACGGACCTGGAGCGCACCTCGGACCACTGCTCCAACATCGCCGGCTGCGTCATTGACGCCGCCCGCCACAACCTGAACCTTCACGAGACCCTCCGGGCCGCCCAGACCCAGGACCCCGACTTCGCGGGCCGCTTCCGGGACTATGCCCAGACCTACCGCCTGCCGGAGGGGGAGTAAGAAAAACACCCAAGCGTAAAGCAAGGCCCCCGGCGCTGCCGGGGGCCTTGTCTGCGCAAAAAAAGCTTTCTATTTGGGGGCTTTTCCTGTATAATATATAGTTGCGGGCCTTTTGACAGGCCGTTAAGAAGGGAGAGACCCATGAAACGATATCGCGTGCAGGCCCTGTGCCTGCTGCTGGCGGCGGCGCTGGCCCTGACCGGGTGCGCCG
>UMCE01035961.1_pt1 | contig 11897 bp, 13 predicted proteins | sample 1964191 | NCBI WGS metagenome assembly UMCE01 (sample SAMEA4835964, study PRJEB28245) | human gut metagenome | biome: gut microbiome; material: fecal sample | place: Denmark | collected 2008
TTATTTAATATCAATTTTAACATTTTTATTCTTATCAATATTTAAATACTCGCTTGGAGTTAATATATGATTAGCTATGCTATTTGATTCTTTTTCATTACTATATTCTTCTTTTGATAAACGAAGATATACTGCTACTTTATATGTCATCTTAATATTACAACTTTCTATAAAATTTCACGAAGAAGATTTTGTTCTTCTTTATTTTCATTTTTTGCTTTTTCTTGTCTCATTTCTCTTTTTTGATACATATCCATATTTTTTACTTCCCACTTTTATAGTCTTATAGCTGTATTCCATTATAACATAAAAAGAGAGTTTCTTCTATCTCTCTTTTTATAAGTTAATATATTTATTTTACAACTTTTAAATTGTAAAATTTTTTATTTATAATGTTCTATAGTTGTTTTTGTCTTCTCTTTCATCTTTTTTTATATCATATTTTTGATTTGTATAATACCAATCTGTTTTTTTGTCTGTTGGATGTAATTGTTTGTTTTTGTCTAATAGCCAATCTAGCATTGTAAATATTGGTAGTGCAATTCCTATAAATGAGAAAAATACGTTCATATAGTTTGCTGCACTAATTTGTCCATTTGTTAATATTAAATTGTTCCATAAATCTACTCCAAAATATCCTAAATATGATACTAAATATAGAATTACTCCTAATAGTTTTCTTTTTGCTATTAGCACAAAACATAAAAGTGCTACAAATAGAAGCATTATTTCTGTATTTAAGTTTATTGGTGTAATCATAAAATCTATTGCCATTGCTGATGTGTATGTTGCAATTATTCTTACTATCCAAAATACTATATCTAATGATAAAACCATCCAAGTACTAAATTTTTGCATTTTTTCTCCTCCTAGTATGTTATTTTAAATTTAGACATTTGATCTAACGGAATTGTTATAACTGGTCTAAATGTAATCTTTTTTTCATTTTCATCACCTAAATCTGTTGCTAGTACACAATCTAAATCTCCAATTCCACCATTTTTTATTACGTAAACTCCCCACATTGCCCATGCTGGGTCACAATATATTTGATAAGTAGCAACTTGATATGCAGCTGTTGTTCCAAATAATACATTATAAACATTTTCATCAGTATAATAATTTTTTGCAAAACTCATATTATATGTTAATAATGTTCCTTTAAACCCATGGTTTCTATTATAGGATGCAGTTGTTGGAGAGCTTTTGTGTTGTTGACTCCTTGTTGTTCCAGATGTTTGCCATCCAGCGCCTTGTTCTTCCCAATATAATGCTGGTGTATAAAAATCACCATATGCAGAGTTGTATTCTAGTGTATATTGTTTTCCATAATTTGAGTCTCCCCATCCACTGGTATGCCCTGCTTTTACACTTTTTCCTTCATCATTAAAGTTGGCTTCTATGTCTTCCATATTTAAGCATCTTGCAGTTGCTCCAACTTCTGTATTACTATATAGCTGAGAACATACATAATTCATATAATATATAGCATTGTTATATCCTTTAAATCCTTTTAAGTAAAAAGAACTGTTTGTTGCAGGTTCTGTTGTTGTAAGTTGTACTTGATTGTTTTCTTTGTCTATTTTTAATATCTTCCAAGTAACATTTACGTCTTCTGTAATTGTTTGGTCTGATGCATATCCACTATATTGAGCTTGTACTACACATGTTCTTGGTACTGGGGTGTAGTCAACTTTGTCACCTTGTTCCATTTTAGATATTCTTATTGTCTTTTCAGCTGTTGAAGCATTGCCTGCTTTATCGGTTATTTTTACTTTCATATTATATTTCACATTATTTTTTACATTTTTAAAAGTATAACTTTTAGCCTGATCATCTGTAGGATCTATTGTATAGTTTTCTCCTCCATCTGAGCTGTATTGAATTGTATCTATTCCAGACTCTCTCTCTGTAACATTAATACTTAGTTTTATTGCATCTTCTCCAATTATTTCCGTGTCAAAAGAGTTAATTGTTGGCGCATCTTTATCTTGTCTTATTATTACTTCATCATCTACATTTTCTGTTGCTTCTTTTTGTGCATTAATTATTTCTTGTGCTTCCTTTTGAGCAAGTTCTGTATTTTTATTTATCTCTTTGGCTGTTGATATAAGTCCATTATCTCCATAAATAGTACTCAAACTTATTCCTGCTAATATTAATAATACAATACTTGTTATAGCCAATGCAATTAAAGTTACACCTTTTTCATCTTTATTTCTTATGTGCATATTTTTCTCCTTCTGTAAAATTATTAAGCGAAAGAAAATCTGATTTTCTTTCGCCTCAAAACTTTTTATTAATCTACAAAATCAAATTCATCTTTGAATTTATCTTTAAATATTTCAAATACTTTGTTTAATATTTCTTCATCATCTACACTTACATATGATTCTTCTTCAGAGTCATCATCTGTGTCTTCTACTTTTAATATTACTACTTCTCCTGGTTCATCGCTTTCTTCATCTGCTGGTAATAATACAACATATTCTTCGTTATCTAGTTCTATTAAATCTAAAAATTCAAATTTGTTTTCTTTTCCTTCTTCATCATTTAATATTACTATGTTATCCTCTAATTCCTCTCCTAAGTTCTCGTTTGATCTGTTTTCACTCATTTTGTTTTCTCCTTTCAAATTTATATTAATTTGTATTGCTACAATATTAAAATCTTTTTATTTATTATTCTACATTTTTTGCATTGATATTCATTTATTTTGATGTAATTTCATATAAGACTCTAGTATATATACGGCAGATATTGTATCCACTATATTACGTTTTTGATGTTTGTTTATGTTTAAAAAGTTCATAGTTTTATGTGCTTCAACAGTTGTAAGTCTTTCATCCATTGTTTCTATTTTTATTTTGTTAAATTTACACTTTAATTTATGAATAAACTTTTCTGTAACTTCAACTCTTTCAGATTTTGTACCATTCATATTTAGAGGCAGTCCTACAACCATTGTGTCTATTTCATATTGTTCTAATATTTCTTCTAATCTTTTTAAAACTATTTTGTCGTTTCCTTGATGATGAATTGTCTCTAACCCTTGTGCAGTAATTCCTAGTGCATCTGTTATGGCTAGTCCAACTCTTGCATCTCCATAGTCAATTGATAGTGTTCTCATATTATTTTTCCAATCCTATATATGTTTTTACCATCTCTTCTAATAATTCGTCTCTTTCTACTTGTCTTATTAAATTTCTTGCATTGTTATGACTTGTTATGTATGTTGGGTCTCCAGAAAGTATATAACCAACTATTTGATTTATTGGATTATATCCTTTTTCTGTTAATGCTTTGTAAACATCTTTTAATATTTCCTTTGTTTTATCGTTTTTTTCTTTTTCGACATTAAAGCTAACTGTTTCGTCTGTAATCATAAAATACCTCCTATAAATAATTTATATTACTCTCAGCCGAATTGGCTGTGTCTAAGTATTCCTCTAACTTTTTAGTAACTCCTACTAAGGCTGTTCCTTTGTAGTATTTTGCAAGTGCAATATTAATTACTGGTGAAACTTCTACTTCTTTTCCATTATAATCATCTGCTGGTGTAATTTTTAATACTTCAATTTGTGCTTTCATCGCTTTCATAAATTCTTCTACAGCTTGTAATTCTACGCCAGAAAATACTATTGCAAATTTAGGTCCCATATATCTAACAAATAGATATTCTGGTGCCAAATTTTGCTTTATTATATTGCAAATTTGATTTATTGTTTTATCGCCTGTTTTTCTGCTTACAGTTTCGTTTATTGTAACTAAATTTGTAATTTTAAATAAGCAAACTGTTGAAGTATCGTATTTGTCTATTACTTTTTTGCCTTCTGTATATAAATATTCTGCTGTTTTTAGCTCTGAATATTCATCATCTCTAACTATCTTTTCTACTATTGACTGATTTTCAACTGTTTTTAATACAGATATTATGTTGTTTTTTACAACTTCTAATATTGTTGTATCTGTATTGTCGAATTCATGAGGAGTGCTTCCTTCAATAATCCAGTAGCCTATATATACATTATCTATATATAATGGGAAAAACATAGCAGATTTTGCTCTTCCAAATTCCATTTTTTGATATGGTAATTTTTCATTTTCACTATTTACTGTAATGTATTTTGGTGTCGCAGTTTCAATAGAATCTCTAAACACTGGCTCTGATTGTAAATTTTTTAAAGTTTCCCAATGTTTTTCCATTACATTAGAGGCTTTTATTTCATAGTCTGCTCCATTATATACTACAATTGTTGAATATTTTATTTTATATTTCTCTATTAATATGTCGTTTATTCTTTGTAGTTTTTCATCTGCTGAAGATGTTTCACTTACTGTATTCATAAAATCTTGTAATACATTTAAACTTGTTATTTGTTGATCAATATTTTTAAACGCATCTACTTTTTTATGAATAGACATATTGTATACCATTAGTCCTACTATTATAGCTACTAAAAAAAGTATTATTACTATTATCAAAAAGTATCACCCCTTATGCTTGTTATTTTAAAAATTTCTTCTCATTTTATTAAGTGTTTCATTCATATTATTATTAAATTGTGTACTAGATTGCTTTTTATTTGCTTTACTATAATCATTATAATTCTTTGGAGCACTGCTGTTTGCAATTAGTGGATATACCATATCTCCTAATTTATTTAATGCTGTTAAGAATGCTTTTGAATATCCTTTTAGTGTAACTTCACAATCAACTAATCTCTCCAAATATTTTGCATATGTTTGATCTTCGAATGGAATATTGGTATATCTTATTGTGTCTTTGTTAAATAAATTGTTTTGATATGTTGTTGCAGGATCGTTATAACAAGATATTCCTCCAATTACCATTCTGTCTGTTAGTTTTCTAAGATTTAATGTTTTATTTAATACAATTCTTAGTTTGCTTTCATCTAATACATTTTTGTGTTGTAATTCATTTAAAAATGCTGTTAAAGGCTGAATTGTAAGTATGTCGTATGTTTGTACTAGATATATTTCTTGTGCATTTACAAAATATTCTATATTTGTATTAAAATCGCAGTCTAATAATATTAAAGAATAATTTTCTGCAAGTGTTGATAATATATTCTCGCAATCATCTAGACTTGGATTATTACCAGGAAGCGTTGTATACACAGTAAGATTTTTTCCTGCTGGTATTCCATCTGCAATTCCACTTCTTAGATTCTCTATACAATTAAATGCTTTGTTTCTTAAGTTGTCATCATTCATATTGTAAATGTAATATGCATTTTTATTTTCTGTAAGGTCTAATATTGCAGTCTTTATTCCTTTTTCTGATAGTAATGTTGCTAGATTGTTAACTAAGAATGATGTTCCGTTTTTTGATGTTCCAACAAATGCAACTATCTTTTTATTTCCAACTAATAAATTAGAAAGATTGCTTCTTCTAGCTTCTGTATTATATAAGCTTGTTTGCTTATTTTCTACTTCATTATTAGTTTCAGAATAATTATTGTATGAATTATACATATTATTCTCATAGTTATTATTTATTGGTTTTAATTCTGGTTCTCTATATACTGGTTCGGCAACATTTTGTTTTTTCACTGTTTCTTCAAATCCTGGAAGGAAAGTATCATCTGCTTGGTTGCTACTTTCATTATTAGCTAGTCCAAATAAGTCTATTGGTTCTTCCTCAACTGGTTCCACTTGCTGTACTGGTTGTACTACTCTTTCTTCCTTATTTTTTTGTTGCTTATCATAACTACCTTCTGTTTCTTGAGGACTATCAATTGGTTCTTCTTGAAGACCTGGTAAAATCATTTCTTCTGGTTCTACATTTTTCTTTGGTCTTCCTCTACCTCTCTTAGGTTTTTGAACTTCCTCTTGTACTGGTTCTGCAACCTCTTTTTTAGGACGTCCTCTACCTCTCTTAGGAGCTTCTTCTATTTGAACATTCTCTATGTTATTTAACTTTTCTTCTATTTCTTTTGAAGCTTCAAATGGTACTAGTTCTTCTACTGTTGGTTCAGTATTCTCTTTTGGTTCTAAAGCTCTTACTGATGGTGCAATTTTTGCCTTTGGTTCTTCTTTATATACTTTTTCTACATTTTGCAAGTTAACTGAGGAAGGTATTACTACAGGTTTTGTAATTTTTCCTTTTTGTAGTTGCTCATTTATTAGCCCTATTCTATTATTTTGAACTCCATTAATATCTCTAGTAACAATTCTGTTTTTCTGCTCTTCTGCTTGTTGTTCTTTCGCTTTTCCTTTTACACTTCCAATCATTACTTGTTGATATTTAGGTGATTTTTCTTCTAACACAGCTCTAACATTTAATGGTAGTTTTGCAGCAATTATTTTTAATTGAGCTTGATTGTACTGAGCTGCAATATCATCAAAACTGTATACAAACCTTTCTTCATCATTGCCTAATCTTTTGTAATGTCTTATTATATTATTCATTTCATCCTCTGGCACTGTATCTGGGTTTACACTTTGATACTCAATATCATCGGATTCGATTCCATAATATACTTTTGCTTCTTTTTTTGTACGTGGCTGAGCGATAAGTCTGCAAACATTTTCCATGCTTCTATCTCTGCCCAATAAAACATTGTAGATTCCAATACCAAATAATTTTATTAGTATTGAATCTTTTTTCTCTCTTCTATCTGTTGCAATTAAAATAATAGGTATGTCTCCTTCAGTACTGTTAGATGCTTCATCACTAATTGCATCTAATTTGTCGAAAAGGAAATTATCTATTACTTCGTAGTTATTGTTTGTGTATGGTTCCAAATCTTCTCCTATAACTATTCTGTCATAAGATTTATCCTTTTGTAATTCTTTAATTATTGCATTGAAATAATAAACATTTTTCCAAGAGATTATTTCTTTATACATTGATTGATATTTTTTAATAATTGACTCTGAAACATTTTCATTATTTACAGCGAATAAAACTTTCATTTGTTAACTCCTCCAACCTTTTACAACTATAGCAAATACTAATGGTAAAACTTGACATATTATTATTATTGTAACGCTTGCTATCATTAAGCCAAAGCCTTTGTCTCTTACGTCTAGTTTTTTAATTCCTATTATGTATTGATATATTGCGGCAATAACTATTGCCACAAAACCAAATGGAATGCTGTATATTCTAATTCTGTTTAACAAATATGCAGTAAGTCCATATGCATCTGATCCATAAGCTTCTTTATAGTCTTCTAGTGTATTTAGTTCTTTTTCTTTTATTTCTATTAGTTTTCCTGTTACTGTATTTTGATTTGTAACTGTTGCCGTGTTTTCTGCATATGCAACGCTTGTTCCAACTAAACAAAGCATTATGCAAATTACTGTTATTACCTTTTTCATACAAACTCCTCTCTATTTGCTTTTTGCCATAATCTTCCTATAATATTTTACATATAACATTTTACACTAGAATATTAAAAATAGCAAGAAAAATACTTACTATTTTTTTATATTTTTTCAAATAATTATTTGCTTCTTTGAACTATTTCTACTATGTCTGCAATATATTTACTTATTCCTGGAATATTAAGTTTTATCAATTTTTGTAAAAAGTATATAATTACTGCTGTAATTATTGAAAATCCAATTCCTATTCCCGCTCCTTTTACAATTCCAGAAGAAAAACTTCTAGCTAAATACTTTTTTGTGTTGCCTGTTAATTCTATTAAATCTAGCACGTTATTTTTATTTAAATTGTAATTTATTTTTATAAGTTGAAGAAGTAGTTTTCTTTCTATTTTTTGTTTTATTTTATGTTTTTTTACTGTGTAGTTTTTTCTATGTGCCTTTACTTTATCTAATATTTTTCTTTTATATACTTTTCTCTTTTTCATAAAAAATAATCCACCTTATATTTAGGATGGATTATTTTTATTTTTTTATTCTACAATATTAGAATTTTCTATAGTCTCATTATTTAAATTTTCGTTTATTGTGTTTTTATTTTCTTGCTCTTTTTTGTCTATTTCTTTTTTTAGTGCTTCTAGTCTATTTACTAATTCTTGTAGTTTTTTAGTGTCTTTTCCTATTTGTTCCCAATCATTGCTTTGTGTAGATGTTTTTAAGTTGTTATTTGCTTTTATTATTAAATTTACAAGTGTTTCTATGCTATCTGTATCTTGAACTTCTATATCTACGGCATTTTGAGAAACTAAGTTTGTTAATGCTTCTGCATAAGTATTTCCTATGGCAACTTTTGTTCCTGATGCAACAACTACTTTTTTAAGTACTGGTAATGAATCTGTTTCATTTACATATTGTTGATATATTGGCTCTATATATAGAAGTATGTTGTTTATTGGAACTATTATTATTTCTTTTGTAATTTTTGTTCCAGTAACATTTATACTTTCTATCTCTTTTGAAATTGTTTCATCTTGACCTATTTGTGTATCTAATTGCATTGGTCCTAGTATGTTGCTATCTGTTGTATAATTGTATAATTTTAATACATTATTTCCATTTTCATCGCAAGAACCTACTAAATATGCTTTTAAATTTTGTTTGTCATATGGCGTGTAAGGAAGTACTAGTCCAAGTCTAGATGTACTGCTATCTACAGTTTTTACCATTGTATAATATGGTTCTATATCTTTTCCTTTTGTTGCAGTCATTTTACTGCTTGTATTGTGTTTTGCAACTTCCCATACATCATCACTTCTATAAAGTACGTCTGGTTGTACGTTGTGATATCTTTCTAATATTTCTGCTTGAATTTTATATAAATATTCTGGATATACAAAATGATTGCTTATATCTTCTGGAATTTCTTCTTCTGAGAATAAGTCTGGATATATGTTTTTGTATACCATTGCTATAGGGTCTGTTTTATCTGTAATATAGAATGTTACTTCTCCTGAATATGCATTTATTATTACTTTTACAGAGTTTCTAATATAGTTAATTTCTTTTTTAGTTATTCCATTATTCTCTAGCATTGTTCTTTGCGAATATGGATAATTGTTTGTTGTTGTATAAGCATCTAATACCCATACAAGTTCTCCATCATTTGTTACTACCATATATGGATCTTCGTCGTAAGTTAAATATGGCATAACTGTTTTTGCTCTTTGAATTACATTTCTGTTTGTTAAAATTTTGCTGTCACTTTTTACATTTCCTGATAATACTAGTTTTGCGTCTTTTTCTTTTATTGCAAGTACTATTCTATCTAAGAAATTTGCTGTTAGTCCTGCTTTTCCGTCATACACATTTTCTGCATTGCTTACTGCATCTTCTGTTGGATAGTCGTATTCTTTTTTGCTGTTACTGTTCGTTACAACTGTGTCGTTTGTTTGTAATCCAAAGTATATTCTTGGTTCTTGTATATCTATTACTTCGTCTGTTTGTTCAAAAGATTTTTGAAGATGATTTATGTTTCCAGATGAAGTTACTGTACTTGCAGATGTTATTATTGCACCAAATCCGTGTGTGTATTCATATGTTTTGTTGTTATATGTTCCTTTAGAACTTGCTATTTCTCTTGGTGTTACATATACTAAACGTTGTTTTTCTTCTATAGAGTATACTCCTAATTGTGTGTTTTTGAATGTATAGTAACCTTTGCTTGTTTGAAGTCCTGTTAAGTCTTTTAATACAGTTTCTTTACTAACAATTGGTACATTGTTTATTGTATCTGAATTTTCTGTAATAGCACTTTGCGAAATTGTTCCACCGTCTGTAACTGTTGTTTCTTCTATATCAATGTCATAAGCTTTTTTTGTATTGCTTATGTTTTCTGCAATAAAGGTTCTTTCTTTATCAAGTTCATTTGAGTTTACAAATGTTAAGTTGAATCCAACCATTACTAGCATTAAACATACTAAATATGTTGGCACTATTAAAATAAATTGAATTACTTTTTTAGTATTTCCTTTTCTGAACTGTTTTATTGCTTTAAATACAGAAAATACAATTATAAAGGCAAGAGCTACATAGCCCCATAATCTTATTGTTGTTTCTGTAAGACCTGCACCAAATAATGAATAGTTTTCCGATTCATCATTATTTAGTATTAAGAATTTTTGTACTCCAACATTTTGAGTTTCTAATAGTACTAATGAAGCAAGTATGATTGTTAGTATTTTTATATTAGTTAAAGCCTGTTCTAATATAGGGCTCTTTTTAAAAGATTCCCTGCTTATTCCATCAAAATATATGTTAAATACAATTAAGTAATATATTACAGCATATATTGTTGATATAACTACTGATACTAAAGCATATAGTATTACTAATTCTAGGAATGGCCATATAAATACAAAATATCCTATGTCTAGTCCAAGAACTGGGTCTGTAGCAACAAATTGAGTGCTATTAAAGCAAGGAAGTGCTTTTTCCAAAATCATTCCAGATGTTGTAATTGTTACTAGTATTGCTACTATGAAGGATATTGATTTTTGTGGTAGTTTTGGCATTTGCTTTTTTTCGTCATCAAAAAATGTTTTTAACCCTTTTTTTACTCTTGATGTAGTAATATACATTGTGCTAAATGATAGCACAAAATTAATTATTGCTGTTATAGAAATGTTTTGCAAGTTCTGCCAAAATATTGAAATGTAGTTTTCCCCAATTTCTTTAATTTCAAGATATTCTCCTCTTTCTACTACATAAGCAGTTATTAAAGCAATTGCAAATACAGCAAGAACAATTCTTCTTCTTGTTTTGCTTTTCTTTATTTTTTCCTCATTTGCAACTAAATTCGCATTTTCTGTATTTTCATCTTTTGAATTTTTCCCATTTTTATTTTCTTTAATTCCTTGATTTTCTTCAGGTTTGTTAGATTCTACTTCATTTGTTGTTTGTTTTATTTCTTCATTACTTTGTTTTTTCTCTTTCAAACTAATTCCTCCAATCTTAAATTAAAGCTTTTACAAAGTCCTCACTATTAAATATTTCCATATCGTCTATTTGTTCACCTACACCAATAAATTTTACTGGTACTTTATTTTCGTTTACAATTCCTATAACGCTACCACCTTTTGCTGTTCCATCTAGTTTTGTAAGTATTATACCTGTAATATTTACTGTCTCTTTAAACGCTTGTACTTGAGATATTGCATTTTGACCTGTTGTAGCGTCTAAAACCATTAACACTTCTTCTGATGCATCTGGTAATTCTTTATCTATTACTCTTTTTATTTTTACAAGCTCATCCATTAAATATTTTTTATTATGAAGTCTTCCTGCAGTATCACAAATTAAAATATCTGCATTCTGCTCTTTTGTAATTTTTATTGCATCATATACAACAGATGCAGGGTCTATTCCCTCTGCTCTTTTTACTATTTGGCATCCGCTTCTATTTGCCCAAATTTCTAGTTGTTCTACAGCTGCTGCTCTAAAAGTATCGGCTGCTGCAACAACAACTTTTTTTCCATCTTTTTTTAATCTATTTGCAATTTTTCCAATTGATGTTGTTTTTCCAACTCCATTTACTCCAACTACTAATATTACAGCTGGTTTTGTTTGTAATTTCAGACTAGAATCTGTTTCATCAAAAATTTCTTTAATTTCTTTTCTTAAAGCTTCCTTAACTTGCTCTGCATCTTGGATATTTTCTTTTTTTATTTTTTGTCTTAGTTTCTCTATAATATCTGCTGATGTGTTTGCTCCAACATCAGACATTATTAGTGCTTCTTCTAGTTCTTCTAATAAATCTTCATCTACTTTTCTAAAATTACTAAATATATTGTTCATTTTTTCATCAAATGATGTTTTTGTTTTGTTTAAGCCATTTTTTAATTTATCAAAAAATCCCATTATTCTTTTCCTTTCGTATGTTAATTATAGTTAACCTTTTCTATTTTACCATAAAATGCAAAAAAATACTAGAGGAAAATAAATAATCCTCGAGCTTGTCAAGACTGGTGTGTAAATTTTTTTAA
>UMCE01010853.1_pt1 | contig 11712 bp, 5 predicted proteins | sample 1964191 | NCBI WGS metagenome assembly UMCE01 (sample SAMEA4835964, study PRJEB28245) | human gut metagenome | biome: gut microbiome; material: fecal sample | place: Denmark | collected 2008
TTGCAGTCTGTTGTCTCTTTGCCTGAACAGGAAACAATATCTGTCTTTTCCGGCGATAGTAACATGGGTATTGATTGCATTGGGAGGAATTGAAGCTGCCTGGGGGATGAGACAGATATACGGTCTGGCTGTTTCCAATCATTCCCTGTATGCGCTTACGGGGTCTTTCTATAATCCGGGACCTTATTCCGGATATTTGGCGATGATATTTCCGCTTTGTCTGCATGAGTGGTTAAACTTGAAAGAAAGAACGGAACGCACATGGGTAGAACAGGGAAAGTATTATATGGCATTAGGAGTTATGCTGTTGATTTTGTGTGTACTACCTGCCGGAATGAGCCGTTCGGCATGGATGGCTGCCGCAGTTTCGGGTATATGGGTATACGGAATACATGCTTCTTGGGCAACATGGTTGAAAGAGGCGGGGCAGAAATACAAGAAGACAATGATAACAGGTTTGGTGATTGGGGGATTAGTGTTGATAATGATAGGTTATGTCCTTTTTCAGCTGAAAGCAGCTTCTGCCAACGGACGTTTGTTAATGTGGAAAATCAGTTGTCTGGCTATTGCTGAAAGTCCGGTTGTTGGACATGGTGCAGATGGATTTGTTTCTGCTTATGGGAGGGCTCAGGAAGAATATTTTGCAAATGGAGAATATTCGGAGACGGAGGAATTGGTAGCAGGTAGTCCGGAATATGCTTTTAATGAATATCTGCAGGTGGCGGTGGAATATGGAATCCCTTTCTTATTTGTTGTTTTACTAGTTATTGCTTTTTGTTTTTGGAGAGGAATTACCGAAAAACAAATAGGTATTTGTGGTGGGGTGATTTCGGTTTTAGTGTTTGCCTTATCTTCCTATCCGATGCAGATTTCGGGATTTGCAATGACATTCTATTTCTTGTTAGCCGCTTGTGTCATAGGGCGTTCAAAGGTGGCGTTGCTATTCTTTATTTTGATGATAGCTTTGTTAGGAGCATATTACTGGAAGAATAATCAATATAAGGCTTGTAAAGAGTGGTATCGAAGTAAAATGCTTTATAATATTGGCGCTTATCAGGCAGCTAAAGAAGGGTATGAAAAGCTGTATCCGGATTTGAAGACTCGGGGAACTTTCCTTTTTGAATATGGACACTGTTTGCATAAATTGAAAGAATATGATAATTCTACAAGATTGATGCAAGAAGCAATGAAATATACTTGTGATCCGATGGTTCTTAATATTATCGGAAAAAACTATCAGGCAACAGGAGAATACGAAGAGGCGGAAGAGAGTTTGATACGGTCTACTCATCGACTTCCGGGACGGATTTATCCTTATTATCTTTTGGTGAAACTTTATGCGGAATCGGAATATCGGCAGCCTGAGAAGTTGAAATATGCGGCGGAGGTTGTATTAACGAAAGAACCGAAAGTGCAATCGACGGCAGTAAAAGAGATGCGGGCGGAAGTACAGAAATATTTGAAATGAACGCATAGGTTAGGGCGAAATGTAAATGTATACTGTTAAGAATAGTTATGATATTATGTATCTGAGAAAATTATTACTGATAAAAAAAATATAGATATTCCAATTATGTTACTTTTGTAGCTAAGTAGAACATAAAATAAAATGCTATGAAAACAAATATCCTTATGAGAAAATACAGTTATATATGGATGCTGCTATGTTGTTTAGCTTATGGTGGAATGACATCTTGCTCTGGCAAGAAAAGTGATGCAGACGAGCAGGATAAAGGTGTTTCTACCGTTCTTCCGGATTCAAAGAATGAAGTCACCGTTCAAATTCTAAAGAGGTGTGATTTTCATCACGAACTAGTCAGTAACGGCAAGGTAAGTGCCCGCGGGCAGGCTGATCTTCGTTTTGAAACGAATGAGGTTATTGCTCATGTCTATGTGAAAAACGGTGATCGTGTTCGTAAGGGGCAGAAGTTGGCCGAGCTGGATAAATTCCGTCTGGAACAGAAATTATCACAAGCGGAAGATGCTTTGTTGAAAGCGGAGCTTGAACTGAAAGATGTACTTATCGGGCAGGGATATACGCCGGATGATTTTAGCAAGGTGCCTGAAGAAACCATGAAACTTGCGAAAGTAAAGAGCGGCTATGAACAGTCGAAGTCCCAGTATGAACTTACGAAAAGAGAAACGGAACATGCTACACTTGTTGCCCCCTTTGACGGGATAGTAGCTAATCTGTTTTCAAAACCTTATAATCTCGCTAATACGTCCGAGGCATTTTGTACTGTCATTGACACTCGTGGGATGGAAACTGATTTCACCGTGTTGGAGAACGAACTGGCTTTTATTAAAACCGGTGACAAAGTAATGATTACTCCTTATGCCGGCGGAGGTTCTTATGAAGGTAGTGTATCTGAAATCAATCCGCTGGTGGATGCGAACGGAATGGTAAAAGTAAAAGCTGCGGTAAACGGACAGGGGAAGTTGTTTAGCGGCATGAACGTAAGGGTAAGCGTCAAGCGGAGTTTAGGGGAGCAGTTGGTCATTCCTAAAACGGCTGTGGTGCTGCGTTCCGGTAAACAGGTTGTGTTTACCTTAAAAGAAGGCAAGGCAATGTGGAATTATGTACATACGGGATTGGAGAATGCTACGGAATATGTTGTCTCGGATAAATCTCAGGGAGGTGTTGAAGATGGCCTCTTGGAAGGAGATACGGTTATTGTCACCGGGAACTTGAATCTAGCGCATGAAACGGAGGTGACTATAAGCGGTGAATGATTGACTGCAAACGATAAATACAGAGAAAAGCATGATAAAATTTTTAATCCAGCGTCCTATTGCCGTGCTGATGGCTTTCACCGCCTGTTTTATAATCGGGCTGGTGACTTATTCTACACTTCCGATATCTCTGCTTCCGAATATCGCTATTCCGGAGATCACTATACAGGTGTCTGCTGCCAATACATCTGCCCGCGAACTGGAAAATACGATTGTGAAACCTTTGCGCAGCCAGTTGATACAGGTTTCTACATTGAAAGATATTCACAGTGAGTCCAGAGACGGCGCCGGTATTATCCGCTTGTCTTTTGATTTCGGTACTAATACGGACCTGGCCTTTATCGAGGTCAATGAAAAGATAGACGCTGCAATGAACTATCTCCCGAAGGAAACGGAACGTCCGAAAGTCATTAAGGCGAGCGCAACGGATATACCTGTTTTTTACCTGAATCTGACTTTGAAGAATGACAGTGCTTATAGCATTACGGGACAACAGTCCTTTCTGGATCTGTGTGAATTTGCCGAATCGGTCATTAAACGTAGGATAGAGCAGCTTGAAGAAGTGGCTATGGTAGATGTGACCGGATTGGTGGAACGTCAGGTGCAGATTGTGCCCGATGAGGATATGCTCTCCATGTTGGGAATTTCTATTGAGGATATAGAATCGACTCTGGTTGCCAATAATGTGGAACCGGGTAGTATGACGGTACGTGACGGATATTATGAATATAACATAAAGTTTTCCACCCTCCTGCGTACTGCGGAAGATGTAGAAAATATTTATCTGCGTAAAGGAGACCGGATTGTGCAGTTAAAGGATTTCTGCCGGGTGAATATCGTGCCCGTAAAAGAAAAAGGGGTATCTGTATCTAACGGGAAAAGGGCAGTGACGCTGGCTGTTATCAAGCAGGCGGATGAGAATATGGATAAGATGAAGAAATCTCTGGTAGAGACGATGGAGTACTTCCAACGGGTATATCCGGATATTGATTTCAGTATCAGCCGTAATCAGACGGAATTGCTGGACTACACAATTTCGAATCTGCAACAGAATCTGTCTTTAGGTTTTCTCTTTATCTGCCTGGTAGCGGTCTTGTTTCTGGGGGATGTAAAATCTCCGTTGGTTATCGGACTTAGCATGGTGGTTTCTATCGTAATCAGTTTCGTTTTCTTCTATCTGTGCAATATGTCCCTGAATATCATTTCACTCGCCGGATTGATTCTGGCATTGGGTATGATGATTGACAGTTCGATTATTGTAACTGAGAATATATCGCAATACCGGGAACGGGGATATTCGTTGCACCGTGCCTGTATCACGGGAACAAGCGAAGTGGTGACTCCCATGTTGAGTTCCTCCTTAACGACCATTGCCGTGTTTGCACCGTTGATTTTTATGAGTGGTATTGCCGGAGCTATCTTTTACGATCAGGCTTTTTCAGTTACAGTGGGACTTATGGTTTCTTATTTTACGGGTATCATGTTGCTTCCCGTACTTTATCTGCTGGTCTACCGGACCGGTATCCATACCCGGAAATGGAAGTGGCTTTCCTTTAAATTCAATAACCCGATAAAAGATCATACATTAGACCGTTTTTATGATGCGGGGGTGGACTGGGTATTCAGTCATAAAACGTTCAGTGTTTTGTTCTGTGCTATTTCCATTCCGCTTTGTGTATTTTTCTTTTTCTTTATCGACAAGCAGCGCATGCCCGATATTGAGGAGAATGAATTGATTGCCAGGATTGAGTGGAATGAGAATATTCATGTGGATGAAAACAGGAGGCGTGTGGACGAACTTTTTAAAGAACTGGAAGAACCGGTAGCCGAGCACACGGCGTCCATTGGCAGGCAGGATTTCCTTCTGAACCGTGAAAGGGAGCTTTCTTCTTCCGAGGCTGAACTTTACTTCCGTACGGAGACGCCCGAAACTATTTCTCCTTTACAGCAAGAAATTTATCGCAGACTGAAAGAGCGTTATCCGCTTTCCGTCATTTCTTTCTCTCCGCCGGAGACTGTGTTTGAGAAACTCTTTGTCACAGGCGAACCGGATATCATAGCCGAGTTTTATACCCGTAATAAGGCAAAGGCACCGGAAGCGGAAACCATCCGGCGCGTGGAGAAGGACTTGGCACGGAAGACGGGAATCGCCCCTACGGGTATCGCTTTCGAGAATCAACTGAATCTAAGTATTAACAAAGAGAAACTGTTGCTTTACCGTGTTTCCTATAATGAGCTCTACCGTATCTTGAAAACTGCTTTTCGTGAGAATAGTGTGACAATGTTGCATTCTTACCAACAATATCTTCCGATCAGTGTTGCCGGCAGCGAAAAGACTGTGAATGAAATATTGCAGGAGACGTTGATACAGACTGAACCGGATAATAAAGGAAACATAGAATATATCCCTCTTCGGGAACTGGTTACGATAGCTCCTGCTGAGGATCTGAAAAGTATTACTTCGGGGCGTAATGGTGAATATGTCCCCTTTAATTTTTATGACGTGCAGAACGGGGACAAGTTGATGCGGGAAGTGAAGCAGGTAGCGGAGGAAACGAAAGAATGGGATACAGGCTTCTCCGGAAGTTTCTTTTCCAACAGGGAGATGTTGGACGAGCTGGTGGTAATCCTGTTTATTTCGTTGTTGCTGATGTACTTTATTCTTGCCTCGCAGTTTGAAAGTTTCCTGCAACCTTTGCTTGTTCTGGCGGAGATACCGATAGATGTGGCCTTTGCGTTATTACTGCTTTGGCTTTGCGGGCATACACTGAATCTGATGTCTGCTATCGGACTTATTGTCACCTGTGGTATTGTAATCAATGACTCTATCCTGAAACTGGACGCTATCAATGAACTGCGCAAAGCGGATGTTCCGTTGTTGGAGGCTATCCATGAAGCAGGACGCAGGCGTTTGCGCCCGATTATCATGACTTCGCTGACTACTATCTTTGCAATGGTGCCGTTACTGTTTTCATCGGATATGGGTTCGGAATTACAGAAACCATTGTCTATCGCCATGATAGGGACAATGTCGGTCGGTACGGCAGTGAGTCTGTTCATCATACCATTGCTTTACTGGTTTATTTACAGAAAGAAAGAAGAAATAAGTAGCAAGTAATAACGAATAGTTCAAATATGAGAGTTATGAATGGATTATTAAATTTTACCACGGAGGAGACAAAGTTATTCTTTTCAGCAAAGAAAAGGATATGGGCATTTCTCTGTATTCTTGGTGTCCTCTGTGGTGAATCCCTGCTTCATGCACAGAAACGTCTGGTACTGGATTTGAACCGGACAATCGCTCTTGCCAATGACAGTTCATTGGAGTCATTCCGTACACAGAATATGTACTTGTCCGGTTATTGGGAGTACAGGACATATAAGGCAAACCGCCTGCCCAGTCTGACGCTGGATCTTACTCCGGCGCAATATAACCGGGATATTACGAAACGTTACGATTCGGGACAGGATTTGGATGTGTACCGTACGCAACAGTCTTATTATGCTTATGGAGGGTTAAGTGTCCGGCAGAATCTTGACCTGACCGGAGGTACATTTTATCTGGAATCGAATCTTGCCTATATGCGTAATTTCGGGGATAATAGTGCGACACAGCTGACCAGTGTCCCGATAAGGATTGGATATTCGCAAAGTTTGGTGGGGTATAATCCATTCAAATGGGAACGGAAGATAGAGCCTTTGAAATATGAACGTGTGAAAAAGGAATTTCTTTATAATGTGGAGAAAGTTTCGGAAACGGCAACGAGTTATTTCTTCTCTCTGGCTATGGCACAAGCGGAATATAACCTGGCAAAAGAAAATCTGGCTTCTACGGATACGTTGTACCGCATCGGGCAACAACGGCACCGGATCGCAGCTATCTCGCAAGCCGACCTGTTGACTCTGAAGCTGGATCGGGTGAATGCGCAGAACACATTGCAGAATAAAGCAAGCGATTTGAAGCGGGCTATGTTCTCATTGGCTTCTTTTCTCAATCTGGATAAGAATACGCAGATCGAACTGGAACTTCCTTCCCGTCCGGGAATGCTGGAGATTCCGATAGATGAGGCTTTGAGGTGGGGAAGGAGCAACAACCCGCAATTGTTGGAATTGAAACAGAATGTGCTGGAAGCGGAGCGTAATGTGGATAAGACTAAAAAGGAGTCGCGTTTTAATGCAAGTGTGAATGCCAGTATCGGTTTTAATCAGGTGGCGGACAATTTCGGGGATGTCTATCATAAGCCCATGCAGCAGGATTTGGTGGCGGTCAGTGTCTCTATTCCGTTGCTGGACTGGGGCGTCCGCAAAGGAAAGTATAATATGGCACGAAATAACCTGAATGTGGTGAAGATTTCGGCACGCCAGGACGAGATAAGTATTGAGGAGGAAGTGATAATGACAGTGAGTGATTTTAATATCCAGCAACAATTGATTGCCAGTGCGGAAGAAGCTTTGGATTTGTCCATACTCGCTTATAATGAGACAAAGCAGCGTTTTATCATCGGCAAAGCGGATATAAACAGCCTGACTCTTTCTCTGAACAGGCAGCAGCAGGCACAGCGTAACTTTATCTCTGCTTTGCAGAATTACTGGTTGAATTATTACAAGATACGACGGCTTACGTTGTTTGATTTTGCTACAAAACTTTCACTTTCGGACAGGTTCGATTTTAACGGAGGCAAGCTGATCAAATGATAATTGCGGCGTTTATTCTCGGTAGTATCTCCATTAAGTCTGTCATAAACAGAGATGCTGTCGCTTATATGACAGAGATTTCTATTTACATAAATAATGGTAATGCAAAATATAAGTCTTGAAATAAAAAAGTCCTCGAAGGCTTCCGCTTTCACCCTGATTGTGGCTTTTGTCTGCGTGGCATTGGTCGGGCTGGCGCTTGTGCCGTTGCTTCCGGTCAAACTGAACCCCTCACGGACATTACCCGGCTTCACGGTGCGTTTCAGTATGCCCGGCACTTCGGCACGCGTGGTGGAAATGACAGCTACCAGCAAACTGGAGGCGATGCTTGCCCGCGTGAAAGGGATTCGGGGTATCTATTCTACTTCAGGAAACGGGTGGGGCAGTATCAGCGTGAATCTGGATAAACATGTGGATGTTGCAGTTGCACGTTTTGAAGCGTCCACCATCATTCGTCAGACATGGCCGGAACTGCCGGACGGGGTGAGCTATCCGTATATTCAGATGCAGAGTCCGGGGCAGAACAACCAGGGCCCTTTTATGGCATTTACGATTAATGCGCCTGCTATTCCCATTCTGATACAACAGTATGCGGAAGAACATATTAAGACACGTTTGGCACAACTTCCGGGAATTTATAAGATTAATCTTGGCGGGGCTACTCCAATGGAATGGCGGTTGGAATATGACTCCGAACAGTTACATACGCTTGGGATAAGTACGGATGATATCCGTCAGGCTGTCCGGTTGCATTACCAAAAAGAGTTTCTGGGTACATACGATATGGAACAGGGGAGTTCGGGCAGGCAATGGATCCGTCTGGCGCTGGTTCCCGAATATAATAACCGGGACTTTGATGCGGAACGGATACAGGTGAAGATGAAAGATGGCAAAATCATTGGTCTGAATGAATTGGTAAAAGTTTCCCGTGTGGAGGAACAGCCGCAAAGTTACTACCGAATTAACGGTCTGAACTCTATCTATCTGTCTGTCGTGGCGGAGGAAACGGCCAATCAGTTGGCATTGAGCAAGGAAGTGAAAGCATATATGGATGATATCCGGTTACTTCTTCCGGCGGGATACGAGATTCATACCAGCTATGATGCAACGGAGTTTATTCAGGAAGAACTGGGGAAGATTTATCTGCGAACGGGGGTGACGGTAGCGATTCTGCTTCTGTTTGTGCTATTGATTACCTTTAGTCCGAAGTATTTGTTTCTGATTGTAACCAGTCTGGCAGTTAATGTAGCGATAGCCGTTATCTTCTATTATGCATTCGGACTTGAAATGCAGTTGTATTCTCTGGCTGGTATCACGGTTTCTCTAAACCTGGTGATTGACAATACGATTGTGATGAGCGACCATTATCTGCGGCGTGGAAACCGGAAGGCTTTTATGTCCGTACTGGCGGCTACGTTGACTACAATGGGGGCTTTGGTCATTATCTTTTTCCTCGATGAGAAGATACGCCTGAACTTGCAGGATTTTGCTGCGGTAGTGATTATTAATCTTGGGGTATCACTGCTGGTTGCCCTGTTTTTTGTTCCTTCCCTGATCGACAAAACCGGATTGAAGCGGAGGAAAAAATTTTCGCTTTCAGATGCGAAGTGGAAGTCGGGAAATATACGTTTCTTTATGTGGATACGTTCTAAAATGCGTCGTTTCCCAGTATATTTCAGCCGTTTTTACAGTTGGCTGATACGGATTCTTTGCCGGTGGAGGGTGGCGGTCTGCATTTTATTGTTGCTGGCTTTCGGATTACCGGTATTTCTGTTGCCGGAAAAGATGAAGGGGGAAGATAAATGGGCGGAATTTTATAATAAGACACTGGGTACTTCTACGTATAAAGAGAAGGTAAAACCGGTAGTGGATAAAGCATTGGGAGGAGCTTTAAGACTTTTTGTACAGAAAGTATATGAAGGAAGTTATTTTACGCGTAATGAAGAAGTGGTGCTTCATGCCAATGCCAATTTGCCGAATGGGAGTACGCTGGAGCAGATGAATACGTTGATTAAGCGAATGGAAACTTACTTGAGCGAATTTAAAGAAATCAAGCAGTTCCAGACGTCTGTGGAAAGTGCACGCAGGGCATCTATTCATATTTATTTCACGAAAGAGCACCAAAAGAGCGGTTTCCCGTATACGCTGAAAGCTAATATGATAAACAAGGCACTTCAATTGGGTGGAGGAGATTGGAGTATTTACGGATTGCAGGACCAAGGATTCAGTAATAATGTGCGTGAGAGTGCGGGTTCATTCCGGGTGAAAATGTATGGGTATAATTATGACGAACTGTATGACCGGGCGGAACAACTGAAAGAGAAGTTCTTGTCTCACCGCCGCATCAAGGAAGTAACGATCGGTTCCGACTTCTCGTGGTGGAAGGATGATTATATGGAATTTTATTTCAGTCTGGACAAGCTCCGAATGGCAGAGGAAAATATCGGAGCCGGAAGATTGTTTTCCGCTATCCGACCGATATATGGACGGAATATGGAGATTGGTTCGGTGACGACGGAAGAAGGTACGGAAAAAATAAAATTGTCTTCCCGCCAGTCGGAAGAAAGGGATGTGTGGGCAATGCAGTATTATCCTTTTCCGGCAGGCGGAAAAGAATATAAACTGTCGGAACTGGCAACAGTGGAAAAAGGGCAGATGCCGCAGGAAGTAGCCAAGGAAAATCAGCAGTACCGGCTGTGCCTGCAATATGAGTATATCGGTTCTTCGGAACAGGGGCATAAGCTGTTGAAGAAAGATCTGGAGGAATTTAATGAGATTCTTCCAATGGGATATACTGCCAAATCGGAGGACAATAACTGGTCGTGGGGAGGAAAGGACAATAAGCAATATCGTCTGTTGCTTATTGTGATTGCTATCATTTTCTTTATTACGAGTATTCTGTTCAATTCTTTGAAACAGCCGTTAGCGATTATTTTTGTGATTCCGGTGTCTTATATCGGAGTGTTTCTTACATTCTACTGGTTCAAACTGAATTTTGATCAGGGAGGTTTTGCTTCTTTTGTTCTGCTTTGCGGTATCACAGTAAATGCAAGTATCTATATCCTGAACGAATATAATTCTATTCGTCAACGTTACCCGCGTCTCTCGCCGCTCCGGGCATACGTGAAAGCCTGGAACACGAAAGTGATTCCTATTTTCCTGACGGTGGTTTCCACTATTCTGGGATTTATTCCTTTCATGATAGGTGCGGAGAAAGAAGGTTTCTGGTTTCCGTTGGCGGCAGGTACGATTGGGGGATTGGTTATGTCGGTAATTGGAGTTTTTATTTTCCTGCCGGTATTGACGCTGAAGAAGAAGTGGTTTACGAGGTCTAAAGCAGTGCTTTAGGGATGCTAAAGCGTAGCTTTAGGACGGATAAAGCTACGCTTTTTATTGTTTTACCAATTATTCCCTGCGTTACTGCTATTGATAAGCATTTCTATCCGTTGCTTATATGAATTCGCTCCTTCGGCAATATTTTTTCCTGCATCTGCAGTTCCCATTCCGTAAACGACAATAGGTGTCTGCCACGCCATACCCGAATGAATAGCACTGCCTTGATACGGACGTAGAAGTTCATCGGTTGTGAATCTGTTTCGCCCGCCACTACGATAAGCATCGTATTCGGAGCCGGTGGTCGTTACTATCATTAACGGTTTGCCCGCGACAGCCGGAGTCTTGGACAAGTGAGTGAACACTTCGTCCTGCCATTTTTTTAGTAATGACGGGGCAGACATCCAGTAGAAAGGAAACTGGTAGATAACGGCCGAAGCGTCGGAGATGATTTTACTCCATTCGTCCACATTGAAAGCAATGTCCTCTGACAGTTCGTAAAGGTTGAACACCGCCACTCCTTCAATGTCACTGACAGCATCGATTAATGCTTTGTTTGCCTGTGATCCTTTGATGTTGGGGTGTGCCAGCAGAATCACTACTTTTCTTAAGTCTTTATTCATAATCAGTCAAGTATTTGGGATGAAACAATTACACGTCTTATATAATAAGGTCTAAAAATAAGAAAAAGTTCTCGAAAAGCAATATCTTAATTAAAAATAAAACAATCCCTCTTTGCTTTTGAATTTGTATTTTTGCATCCGTATTTGTAAGACGTTACTTTAGATAACAATATTGTATATGATAGATTTTACCCAGTTTCCTTCTCCCTGCTACATCATGGAAGAAGAACTTTTAAGAAAGAACTTGAGTTTGATAAAAAGCGTAGCCGACAGGGCGGGAGTGGAGATTATTCTTGCTTTCAAGTCGTTTGCTATGTGGCGCTCTTTC
>UMCE01011854.1_pt1 | contig 11504 bp, 22 predicted proteins | sample 1964191 | NCBI WGS metagenome assembly UMCE01 (sample SAMEA4835964, study PRJEB28245) | human gut metagenome | biome: gut microbiome; material: fecal sample | place: Denmark | collected 2008
TACCTATAGAGAAATGAATTACAATAAGAAGAAAGAGCGTTACGAATATACCATTTCAGCTCCGGATTTTGGAAAAAAAGGAAATCTGCGCCTGGTCCGCGTGGAGGCGTGCGACAGATATGGAAATAAAACCCTCATGAAGCAAAAGAAGCTTCCAAAGCTTACCGTCACCCGGAGTAAAACGAAGAAGAACGGATGATTCCATAATTGTACGAAAAAAAATACAATCTTTTTTTAAAAAATTTTTGAAACCCCTTGCCAACAGGGGGTTTTTCCTTTATAATCATTCATGTTGTGACCTTGATAGCGTAGAAGCGTGAGGTTGCTGCGGACCTGAAACCCGCAGGTTTTCCGTGGAGCGAATGTCAAGTTATGAAAACTGGCGACAAGTCACTGTACAATATAACTGCCCGGCAAAGCCCGGGAACAACGTGTGGTCACAGATGATACACACGGGAGAGTGTGCAGTCACCGCTTGTCGTACTGAAACAAAGTGCGAATAGGAGGCGACTTTTTTTATGGCAAGTCAAGTAATGCGTATCACATTGAAGGCGTATGATCATCAGTTAATCGATGCATCTGCGAAAAAAATCATTGAAACTGTAAAGAAAAACGGAGCAAAGGTGAGCGGCCCGGTACCCCTTCCCACAAAGAAAGAGGTAGTTACCATTCTGAGAGCCGTACACAAATACAAAGACTCCAGAGAGCAGTTCGAGCAGAGAACACATAAGAGACTGATCGATATCATGGCTCCGACGCAGAAGACAGTTGACGCACTGTCAAGACTGGAAATGCCGGCAGGTGTCTACATTGACATCAAAATGAAAACAAAGTAATCAGTAACCAAGAGAATTATCCTAAAAGGTTGATATAGAAGTAACATAGGTTATGTTCCACTTATATTGACTGTTTGACTAGGATGATTGCACAACACAGTGTAATCCGCTGTAGAAAAACAGGAGGTAAATCAATGAAGAAAGCGATCTTAGCTACAAAAGTCGGAATGACTCAAATCTTCAACGAGGACGGAGTGCTGACTCCGGTAACCGTACTGCAGGCTGGCCCCTGTGTCGTAACACAGGTGAAGACAGCAGAGAACGACGGTTACAGCGCAGTTCAGGTAGGTTTTGTTGACAAGAGGGAAAAACTGGTGAACAAGCCGATGCAGGGACATTTCAAAAAAGCAGGAGTATCTTACAAGAGATATGTAAGAGAGTTCCGGTTTGAAAATGCAGAGGAGTATGCAGTAGCACAGGAAATCAAGGCAGACATCTTCGCAGCAGGCGACAAGATCGATGCAACTGCTATCTCAAAAGGTAAAGGATTCCAGGGTGCCATCAAGAGACATGGACAGTCCAGAGGACCTATGGCTCATGGTTCCAAGTTCCACCGCCATGCAGGTTCCAACGGCGCATGTTCTGACCCGAGTAAGGTATTCAAGGGAAAAGGAATGCCTGGACAGATGGGAAATAAGAAAGTAACCATCCAGAATCTGGAGATTGTAAGAGTAGACGCTGAGAACAATCTGCTTTTGGTAAAAGGCGCAGTACCGGGACCTAAGAAATCTTTAGTAACGATTAAAGAAACCGTAAAGTCCGGTAAGTAGGATTTTGTGAAAGGAGGAACATACAGATGGCAAACGTATCTGTTTACAATATGGAAGGCAAAGAAGTCGGCACGATCGAACTGAGCGATGCTGTATTCGGTGTGAAGGTAAACGAGCATCTGGTACACATGGCAGTCGTAAGCCAACTTGCAAACAATCGTCAGGGAACGCAGAAAGCCAAGACACGTTCTGAAGTTTCCGGCGGCGGAAGAAAACCGTGGAGGCAGAAGGGAACCGGTCATGCGAGACAGGGTTCAACAAGAGCTCCCCAGTGGACGGGCGGCGGAATCGTATTCGCTCCGGTACCAAGAGATTACTCTTTCAGACTGAATAAGAAAGAGAGAAGACTGGCTCTGAAATCTGCCCTGACTTCAAGAGTTCAGGAGAATAAGCTGGTGGTTCTTGACGAGCTGACACTTGGCGAGATCAAGACAAAGGCAATGAAGAATGTGCTTGACAGCCTGAAGGTAGAGAAGGCATTAGTCGTTACGAAGGATATGGATAAGAACGTGGTACTTTCCGCGAGAAACCTTCCGACCGTAAAGACTGCACATACAGGCACGATCAATGTATATGACATCTTAAAATACAACACAGTTGTTCTTACAAAGGATGCTGTGGCAGCAATCGAGGAGGTGTACGCATAATGGCAGCAATTCAGTACTACGACGTAATTCTGAAACCGGTTGTGACTGAGAAGAGCATGAACGCTATGGCTGAGAAGAAATACACGTTCTTAGTACACCCGGAAGCAACAAAGAGCCAGATCAAAGAGGCTGTTGAGAAAATGTTCGAAGGAACAAAGGTAAAGAGTGTCAACACCATGAATCTTGACGGCAAGACAAAGAGACGCGGCATGACATACGGAAAGACAGCAAAGACGAAGAAAGCAATCGTGGCTCTGACAGAGGAAAGCAAAGAGATCGAGATCTTCGAGGGGTTATAAGATCCGGCTTCCTCAATCATACGCAAAAAAGCGTGACAATAAATTCATTGAAAAGGAGAAATCATCATGGGAATTAAGACATACAACCCATATACACCTTCCAGAAGACAGATGACTGGTTCTGACTTTGCAGAAATCACGAAGACTGTCCCGGAGAAGAGCCTGACCGTATCTCTCCAGAAGAAAGCTGGTCGTAACAATCAGGGTAAGATCACTGTGAGACACCAGGGCGGCGGCTCCAGAAGAAAATACAGAATCATTGACTTCAAGAGAAAGAAAGATGGAATTCCGGCAAAAGTAACAGCGATCGAGTACGATCCGAACAGAACAGCAAACATTGCTCTGATCTGTTATGCGGATGGAGAGAAAGCTTATATTCTTGCTCCGGAAGGATTAAAGGTTGGCATGAAGATCATGAACGGTCCGGAAGCCGAGGTAAGAATCGGCAACTGCCTGCCGCTGACAGAAATTCCTGTTGGTACTCTGGTACACAACATCGAGTTATATCCTGGAAAGGGCGGACAGATGGTTCGTTCCGCAGGAAACTCCGCACAGCTTATGGCGAAGGAAGGCAAATATGCGACGCTTCGTCTCCCGTCAGGTGAGATGAGAATGGTTCCGATCATCTGCCGTGCGACGATTGGTACCGTAGGAAATGGAGAGCACAGCCTGATCAATATCGGTAAAGCTGGAAGAAAGCGCCATATGGGAATCAGACCTACCGTCCGCGGTTCTGTTATGAACCCGAATGACCATCCACATGGTGGTGGTGAAGGTAAGACTGGTATCGGACGTCCAGGCCCAAGCACACCTTGGGGCAAACCGGCACTGGGCTTGAAGACGAGAAAGAAAAACAAGCAGTCTAACAAGCTCATCGTAAGAAGACGTGACGGTAAAGCTATTAACAATTAATAGAGAATAAAAGGAGGTTAGAACCTATGGCACGTTCATTAAAAAAAGGACCATTTGCAGATGAAAGCTTACTTAAAAAAGTAGATGCTATGAACGCAGCAGGAAGCAAACAGGTTATCAAGACCTGGTCCCGTCGTTCTACGATCTTCCCTCAGATGGTTGGACATACAATTGCAGTCCATGACGGTAGAAAACATGTGCCTGTATATATTACAGAGGATATGGTTGGACACAAGCTCGGTGAGTTCGTAGCAACCAGAACCTACAGAGGACATGGCAAGGACGAGAAGAAATCTGGCGTTCGCTAGTAGACGGTATAGAAGTATCAAAAGCACCCTTCGGGGTGCCCCATGATGCTTACAGCACATGGGTGAAAGTACGAAAAAAAGGAGGTTTCATCATGGCTAAAGGACATAGATCCCAAATCAAAAGAGAGAGAAATGCGCAGAAGGACACAAGACCATCAGCAAAGTTATCTTACGCTAGAGTCTCTGTTCAGAAAGCATGTTTCGTGTTAGATGCCATTAGAGGTAAAGATGTACAGACAGCGCTTGGTATTGTGACCTACAATCCGAGATATGCTTCTGAGTTAATTGCAAAATTATTGAAGTCAGCAATCGCAAATGCTGAGAACAACAATGGAATGGACGCTTCAAATCTTTATGTAGAAGAGTGTTATGCAAACAAAGGACCTACAATGAAGAGAATCAGACCCAGAGCACAGGGAAGAGCTTACAGAATCGAGAAGAGAATGAGCCATATCACCATCGTGCTGAATGAAAGATAGGAGGTAAAGCATGGGACAGAAAGTTAATCCACACGGCCTGAGAGTCGGTGTTATTAAAGACTGGGATTCTAAATGGTATGCTGAAGGCTCTTTCGCTGATTATCTGGTAGAGGACTACAATATCAGAACATACCTGAAAAAGAAATTATACAGTGCCGGAATCGCTAAGATTGAGATCGAAAGAGCTTCCGACAGAGTGAAAGTTATCATCTACACAGCAAAGCCGGGTGTTGTAATCGGTAAGGGCGGCGCTGAGATCGAGAAAGTAAAGGCTGAGGTTCAGAAATTTACAGATAAGAAGCTGATCGTAGATATCAAGGAAGTAAAGAGACCGGACAGAGATGCTCAGCTCGTAGCAGAGAACATCGCGCTGCAGCTTGAGAACCGTATCTCCTTCCGCCGCGCTATGAAATCCACCATGGGACGTTCCATGAAGGCAGGCGTAAAGGGTATCAAGACGGCTGTTTCCGGACGTCTGGGCGGCGCTGATATTGCCCGTACAGAGTTCTACAGCGAGGGTACGATTCCGCTTCAGACACTTCGTGCAGATATTGACTATGGCTTCGCAGAAGCTGATACCACATATGGCAAGCTTGGCGTAAAAGTATGGATCTACAAGGGTGAAGTACTTCCAACGAAAGGACCAAAGGAAGGGAGCGATAAATAATGTTAATGCCAAAAAGAGTTAAACGTCGTAAACAGTTCCGTGGTTCCATGGCTGGTAAAGCCACAAGAGGCAACAAGATCACCTACGGTGAATACGGTCTTGTAGCTACCGAACCATGTTGGATCAAATCCAACCAGATTGAGGCAGCCCGTGTTGCCATGACACGTTATATCAAGCGTGGTGGTAAGGTTTGGATCAAGATTTTCCCAGATAAGCCAGTAACAGCAAAACCAGCAGAAACTCGAATGGGTTCCGGTAAAGGAACATTAGAGTACTGGGTAGCAGTAGTAAAACCAGGACGCGTAATGTTCGAACTTGCAGGTGTACCGGAGGAAGTAGCCCGCGAAGCTTTACGTCTTGCTATGCATAAGTTACCATGTAAGTGCAAGATTGTTTCTCGCGCAGATTTAGAAGGCGGTGATAACAGTGAAAATTAATAAGTATGTAGAAGATTTAAAGACAAAGTCGGCTGCAGAATTAAATGAAGAATTAGTAGCTGCTAAGAAGGAACTTTTCAATTTAAGATTCCAGAACGCAACGAATCAGTTAGATAACACAAGCAGAATCAAAGAAGTTCGCAGGAACATCGCCCGTATTCAGACAGTTATCTCTGAAAAAGCGGAGTAATCCCACGAAAGGAGTAAATGAACGTGGAAAGAAATCTGAGAAAAACCCGTACTGGTAAAGTAGTCAGCGACAAGATGGATAAAACTATTGTAGTTGCGATTGAAGACCATGTAAAACATCCTCTTTACAAAAAAATCGTGAAGAAGACATATAAACTGAAAGCACATGACGAGAACAATGAATGCCGCAAGGGCGATACCGTAAAGGTAATGGAAACAAGGCCTCTTTCTAAGGACAAGAGATGGAGACTTGTGGAAGTCGTTGAGAAAGTTAAATAGTATATAGGAGGTATATCAGCATGATCCAGCAGGAGAGTAGACTGAAGGTAGCTGATAACACTGGAGCAAAAGAAATCCTCTGCATCAGAGTTATGGGCGGTTCTACCAGAAGATATGCAAACATTGGTGATGTAATCGTTGCTACGGTTAAAGATGCAACACCAGGCGGTGTTGTTAAGAAGGGTGATGTCGTAAAGGCCGTAGTTGTACGTACAGTAAAAGGCGCTCGCCGTAAAGACGGTTCTTATATTAGATTCGATGAAAATGCTGCTGTTATTATCAAAGATGACAAGACTCCGAGAGGAACTCGTATCTTTGGGCCGGTAGCCAGAGAGCTTCGTGAAAAACAGTTTATGAAGATTGTTTCACTTGCTCCGGAAGTATTATAGGAGGTACTTTATGTCAGCTATGAAAATCAAAAAAGGCGATACGGTAAAAGTGATCGCCGGAAAAGATAAAGACAAAGAAGGCAAGGTAATCGCTGTTGACACAAAGAACCACAGAGTTCTGGTTGAGGGTGTGAACATGGTTACAAAGCACACGAAACCATCTGCTGCAAACCAGCAGGGCGGTATCGTGAACAAAGAAGCTTACATCGCTATCTCAAATGTAATGATGCTGCATAAGGGCAAGGTTACAAGAGTAGGCTTCAAGATGGATGGAGATAAAAAGGTTCGCTATGCGAAAGCAACAGGCGAAGTGATCGATTAATATTTGGAGAGAGGAGGTCGCACAAGTTGAGTAGACTGAAAGAGACTTACAAAAATGAAATCGTAGATGCTATGATTAAAAAATTTGGATATAAAAATGTGATGGAAGTTCCGAAACTTGACAAGGTAGTCATCAACATGGGTGTCGGCGAAGCAAAAGAAAACGCAAAAGCCCTGGAGACAGCCGTTAAGGATCTGGAAATTATCACAGGTCAGAAGGCAGTCCTGACAAGGGCTAAAAACTCTGTGGCTAACTTCAAAATCAGAGAAGGTATGGCCATCGGATGTAAGGTTACACTGCGTGGCGAGAGAATGTATGAGTTCGTTGACCGTTTGATCAATCTGGCACTGCCGCGTGTCCGTGACTTCAGAGGCGTGAATCCTAACGCATTTGATGGAAGAGGAAACTACGCTCTGGGTATCAAAGAGCAGCTCATTTTCCCGGAAATCGAGTATGATAAAGTAGACAAAGTCAGAGGTATGGACGTAATCTTCGTTACAACTGCCAAGACTGACGAAGAAGCCCGCGAGTTACTGGCACAGTTCAACATGCCGTTTGCGAAATAGTTAGGAGGGAAATTTCATGGCTAAGACAGCAATGAAGATCAAACAGCAGCGTAAACAGAAATTCTCCACAAGAGAATATAATCGCTGCAGAATCTGTGGTCGTCCACATGCATATTTAAGAAAATACGGAATTTGCAGAATCTGCTTCCGTGAGTTAGCATACAAAGGCCAGATCCCGGGAGTAAAGAAAGCATCCTGGTAGGCTGCGAACACTTGGCGAAGCCGAGCCCAGAGGCGAAGGCTGAGGTTAGTGAGAGCGCCGTTCCCGAACCTTAATGAGTGCGAGCCAAAAGCGAAGCACGAATTTAGCCCCGGGAACCTGTAAAAGTCAGCCAGTAATCTGGCGCTGAAATCTGGCACAGATGTGCAAAGCCAATAAAATGATTAGAGGAGGCAAATCAAATGACAATGAGCGATCCGATTGCAGATATGCTTACAAGAATCCGTAATGCGAATACTGCAAAACATGATACAGTAGATGTACCGGCTTCTAAAATGAAAATTGCCATCGCAAACATTCTTTTAGATGAAGGTTACATTAAAAAATACGACCTTGTAGATGAAGGAAATTTCCAGACGATCCGCATCGAGTTAAAATATGGTGCAGATAAGAATGAAAAGATCATCACAGGTCTGAAGAGAATTTCCAAGCCGGGTCTTCGTGTATATGCAGGCAAGGAAGATCTGCCGAAGGTACTGGGCGGCCTGGGTGTAGCGATCATCTCTACAAACCAGGGCGTGATCACCGACAAAGAAGCCCGCAAGCTTCAGGTAGGCGGAGAAGTATTAGCATTTGTATGGTAGGCACTGAACACTTGGAGAAGCCGGGCCTGTAGGCGAAGGCTGAGTCTAGTGAGAACTAAAGGAAAGCAATTTACTGAAAACAGAACAGCCGCACGAGCTGTTCCGAAAATCTAAGTAAGGAGGACATAAAGATGTCACGTATCGGAAGAATGCCAGTAGCAATTCCGGCAGGCGTTACTGTTGAGATTGCAGAGGGCAATGTAGTTACCGTTAAAGGCGGAAAGGGAACTCTTGTAAGAGAGCTTCCTGTAGAAATGGAGATCAAGGTAGAAGACGGTCATGTGATCGTTACAAGACCGAACGACTTAAAGAAAATGAAATCTCTGCACGGTCTGACAAGAACATTGATCCATAACATGGTAGTCGGTGTAAGCGAGGGCTACGCAAAGACACTGGAAGTAAACGGTGTTGGTTACAGAGCAGCAAAGCAGGGTAAGAAATTAGTATTATCTCTTGGTTATTCCCATCCTGTAGAAATGGAAGATCCGGAAGGAATCGAGACTACAGTAGATGGTAACAAGATTATCGTAAAGGGTATCAGTAAAGAAAAAGTTGGCCAATACGCAGCGGAAATCAGAGAGAAGAGAAAACCGGAGCCGTACAAGGGTAAAGGTATTAAGTATGCTGATGAAGTGATCAGACGTAAAGTTGGTAAGACTGGTAAGAAATAATTAAGGAGAGTGTGAAGATGGTTAGTAAAGAATCCAGATCAAAAGTTCGTGTAAATAAACACAGAAGACTGCGTAACCGTTTCAGCGGCACTGCTGAGAGACCGCGTCTGGCCGTGTTTAGAAGTAATAATCATATGTATGCTCAGATTATTGACGATACAGTTGGCAACACTCTTGTTTCTGCAAGCACACTTCAGAAGGATGTTAAGGCAGAGCTGGAAAAAACCAACAACGTTGAGGCAGCAGCATATTTAGGAACAGTTATCGCAAAGAAGGCTTTAGAAAAAGGTATTACCACTGTTGTCTTTGATAGAGGCGGCTTCATATATCAGGGTAAGATTAAAGCATTAGCAGATGCAGCTAGAGAAGCTGGTCTTGAATTCTAGACAAGGAGGAAGAAACACATGAAACGTACAATCATTGATGCTAGCCAGCTTGAGCTGACTGAAAAAGTAGTATCAATCAAACGTGTAACAAAGGTTGTTAAGGGTGGTCGTAACATGCGTTTTACAGCTCTGGTTGTTGTCGGTGACGGCAACGGACATGTAGGCGCCGGCCTTGGAAAAGCAGCCGAAATTCCGGAAGCTATCCGCAAAGGTAAAGAAGATGCTACGAAGAGGCTGATCAATGTACCGCTTGACGAGAATAACAGTATTCCTCATGATTTCATCGGAAAATTCGGCGGAGCAAGCGTACTGCTGAAGAGATCCCCGGAAGGTACTGGAGTTATCGCCGGAGGTCCTGCACGTAACGTATGCGAGCTGGCAGGTATTAAGAATATCCGTACAAAGTCTCTCGGCTCAAACAACAAGCAGAATGTAGTTCTCGCAACAATTGAGGCATTAAAGCAGCTCAAATCCCCGGAGGAAGTAGCAAGACTCCGTGGAAAATCTGTTGACGAGATCCGCGCTTAAGGAGGATGTAATCATGGCAGATAAGTTAAAAGTTACGTTAGTAAAATCTACGATCGGTGCGATCCCGAAGCATCGCGCGACGGTAGAAGCTATGGGTCTCAGAAAGCTGAATAAATCAGTTGAGATGCCGAACAATGCTGCATCCTGGGGAAAGATCAAACAGGTACAGCATCTGGTAAAAGTAGAAGAAATCTAAGAGATATTATTTGATAAGGAGGTGTCGAAATGGATTTATCAAATTTACAGCCGGCAGCCGGAGCAAAGCACAGTGATAACTTTAGAAGAGGCCGTGGACATGGTTCAGGAAACGGCAAGACAGCAGGTAAAGGTCATAAAGGACAGAAGGCCCGTTCCGGAGCACCGAGAATAGGTTTCGAAGGTGGACAGATGCCTTTATACAGACGTCTTCCGAAGAGAGGCTTCACAAACAGAAACACTCTTGATATTGAGGCTGTTAATGTGAGCGCACTTGAGCGGTTCGACAATGATACAGAGGTTACCATTGAACTGATGATGGAGACCGGAGTGATCAAAGCGCCGAAGGATGGTGTTAAGATCCTCGGCAACGGTGAGCTGACAAAGAAGCTGACTGTGAAGGCAAATGCATTCAGTGAAGGAGCAAAAGCTAAGATTGAAGCACTTGGCGGAAAAGCAGAGGTGATTTAATGTTACAAACACTCCGCAACGCATTTAAGATTAAAGATTTACGTAGTAAAATTTTATTTACATTAGTGATGCTGGTAGTTGTGAGGCTGGGTTCCCAGCTTCCGATACCGGGAGTAGACAGATCGTTCTTCGCGGAATGGTTTGCAAGTCAGTCTGGTGACGCATTTAATTTCTTTAATGCGTTCACCGGCGGTTCCTTCGAAGAGATGTCTATTTTTGCATTGAATATCACGCCATACATTACTTCTTCGATTATCATTCAGCTTCTCACGATTGCAATTCCAAAGCTTGAGGAGATGCAGAAGGATGGGGAAGACGGAAGAAAGAAACTCCAGGAGATCACCCGTTATGTGACCGTTGCACTGGCACTGATGGAGGCTCTTGCTATGGCCATCGGTTTTGGCCGTCAGGGGCTGATCACAGAGATGAACTTTGTGAATGTGGTATCTGTAGTGGTTGCTCTGACTGCCGGATCTGCGTTCCTGATGTGGGTAGGTGAGCGTATCACGGAGAAGGGTGTGGGAAATGGTATTTCCATCGTCCTGATGATCAATATTCTTTCAAGAATACCGAATGATATCGTTGGTCTGTTCAATGACTTTGTAAAAGGCAAAACAGTGGCAAAGGGTGCGCTGGCAGCAGTGATCATTCTTGCTGTTATCATCGTTACGATTGTGCTGGTTATCCTTCTGAATGATGCAGAGAGAAGAATTCCGGTGCAGTATGCGAAGAAGATGCAGGGAAGAAAAATGGTGGGCGGTCAGTCCTCCAATATTCCGCTGAAGGTAAATACCGCAGGCGTTATTCCGGTAATCTTTGCTTCCTCCCTGATGTCCATGCCAACCATCATTGCTACCTTTATGGGTAAGACTGGAGGTACTGGTGTGGGAGCTACCATTTTAGGTATGCTGAATCAGAACAACTGGTTTAATCCACGTCAGCCGATTTATTCCATTGGATTTATATTGTATGTGGTAATGATCGTATTTTTCGCATATTTCTATACATCCATCACCTTCAATCCGATTGAAGTGGCAGATAATATGAAAAAGCAGGGTGGTTTCATTCCTGGTATCCGTCCGGGAAAACCAACTCAGGATTACTTAAACAGGATTCTGAACTACATCATTTTCCTGGGCGCTATCGGACTGCTGATCGTTGTTACGATTCCGCTGATCTTTAACGGTATCTTCGGAGCATCTGTTTCTTTCGGCGGCACATCCATTATTATCGTGGTTGGTGTTATTCTGGAAACATTAAAGCAGATAGAATCACAGATGCTGGTTCGTAATTACAAAGGCTTTTTAAGTGATTAAATAGTGTGCTTCTTTCTCTGCCGCGGTTCGGAA
>UMCE01005766.1_pt1 | contig 11502 bp, 12 predicted proteins | sample 1964191 | NCBI WGS metagenome assembly UMCE01 (sample SAMEA4835964, study PRJEB28245) | human gut metagenome | biome: gut microbiome; material: fecal sample | place: Denmark | collected 2008
TTATTACTCCTAAACCTATAAATTTATTTTTATAATATACTCTACAAATTTCTTCGTTATTGTTATTATTTGTTTTACTATATATTTCATTTACAGGAATTTGAACACCATTCAAATATTTTTTTATTTCGTTGTCTGTTAGTTCTACTTTTTCTTTTTCCTTAAATAATTCTTCAATTGTTATTATTTTAGATAAATTATGTTTTAATATATTTTCTTCAAGCTCTTTTACTTTTATAGAATCTTCTATTTTAAAGTCTCCAACTTTTGTTCTATTTAATTCTTTCATATATCCAACAGTGTCTAATTTTTCTGCAATATTTTCACATAGAGTTCTTATATATGTACCTTTTGAGCAACTTACTCTAAAAAATATTTGTTTTTCTTTTTCATCTATTTTTATAAGTTTTATATTATATATTTCTATTCTTCTTGCTTTTACCTCAACTGTTTGTCCGCTTCTTGCATAATCATATAATTTTCTGCCATTTACCTTTATTGCAGAATACATTGGTGGTACTTGGTTTTGCACTCCTATGAAACTGTTTAAGGTTTCTTCTACAAATTCTTTTTTTAGCATTTGTGGAAGCACTTCTTTTTCTTCTATTACAATTCCTTCTCCATCTGCCGTTTCAGTTTTTTTACCCAATTGTAATACAGCCTCATATTCTTTATTATGATTTATTAAATATTTAGAAACTTTTGTACCTTCACCTAATAAAAGTGGTAGCACACCAGTAGCATTAGGGTCTAATGTACCAGTGTGTCCAACTTTTGTTTTAGTTATTTTTTTTACAATTCTTACAACATCATTTGATGTGTATTCTTTTTCTTTATTTATTATAATAATTCCATTTATCATTTATATGCTCCAAAATTATTTTAAACAAGGTTTTATGCTATTTACTAGTTGATTCTTTATTTGTTCTATTGTACCATTTTGCATTTTGCAAGCAGCAGCACGAACGTGTCCACCGCCACCAAATATCATAGCAATTTTAGAAACGTCCACATACTCTTTTGAGCGAAGTGAAACTTTTATTCCTTTATCTGTTTCTCTTAAAAATACAGATACTTCAACTCCTTCAACTTCTCTTCCATTTTCAACTATTCCGTCATAGTCACCATTTTTAGCTCCAACTTGTTCTTCGTCTTTTTTTGTAATATATGTAAATGCAATTTTTCCATTTTCTAAAAATTCAACTCTATTTAATGCTATTCTATGTAAATCAAATTTTGCTCTTGTTTTACTTGCAAATACCTTTTGGTATACCTTAGAAACCTTTACGCCTTTTTCGCATAAGCCTGCAACAAATCTAAACGTTTCTGCAGTTACACCTTCGTATTTAAAACCACCTGTATCTGTTATTATTCCTGTTAGTATACAAGTTCCTATTTCCTTATTTACTTCAATTTTAAAATAGCTAAATACCACTAGTAATAATTGTGCACAAGCTGGTGCTTCCTGGTCTACATAGTTATAGTCTGCAAACATAGTGTTACTACTATGATGGTCTATTGCTATTTTTGTTTTTGCATTTTCAAAATATTTTGTACATCCATTTAATAATTTTACAGTTGCACAGTCTAGTGTTAGAACCAAATCATAGCTTTCTACACTTGATTCTTTTATTATATCTTCTGCTCCAGGTAAAAATTCAAATTCCTTTGGATATTCTGGTATAATTACATCTGAATCTTTGCCTAGTTGTTTTAAAGCAAGATGCATAGCTGTTGCACTTCCAATAGCATCTCCATCTGGATTTTCGTGTACTAGTATTGCTATTGTATTTGCATTTTTTATTTCTTCTAAAATATTATCTAAAGTCATCTTTATCCTCTTTCTAAAGTTAATTTCGTATGCTATATTTTATTTGTTTTTTAGTCTTTCTTTTAACTCTTGATCTTGTTTGCTTATTTCTTTTAATATGTTGTCTATTTTTTCTCCGTGTTCTATAGAGTCATCATATTCAAATACAAGCTCTGGAGTAATTCTTAAATTTATTGTTTTAGCAACTTGAGATCTTATAAATCCTGCAGAATTTTTTAATCCCTGCATTGTTTTTTCTACATTTTTAGAATTTAATAAACTAACATATACTTTAGCATATTTTAAGTCTGGAGTTACTTTGCATCTTGTAACACTTATCATTCCAGTAACATCTGGATTTTTAAGTTCATAAGTTATAATATGACTTATGGCTTTCATTAATTCTTCATTAATTCTGCCAAGTCTTGCTTCATTCTTGCTCATATTTAATTCATTCCTTCCTGTGTTTATAATCTACAGGAGTATTTCTTGTTACTCCCATAGATTATTTTTTTATAAATTAGCATTATGTTCTTGTTCTACTTGTTTTGCTTTAGACTTCTTTTGTCTTTTTACTTCTTCCATTACATATACTTCTATAACATCTCCAATTTGTATATCATTAAAGTTTTCAATTTGAAGTCCACATTCAAATCCTTTAGCAACTTCTTTTGCATCATCTTTAAATCTCTTTAAAGAAATTAACTTGCCTTGATGGATTACAACATTATCTCTTATTACTCTAACTCCTGCATTTCTTTCTACTTTACCATCTTTTACATATCCACCTGCAATTGTTCCAACATTAGAAACTTTAAATGTTTGTCTTACTTCTACATTTCCTATTACTTTTTCTTCATAAATAGGGTCTAGTAGACCATTCATAGCAGCTTCTACATCTTCTAAAGCTTGGTAAATTACAGAATATAATTTAATTTCTACCCCTTGTTTTTCTGCAACTTCTTTTGCAATTGTATTTGGTCTTACATTAAAGCCTATTATTATTGCTTTTGCAGCTTTTGCAAGGTTTACATCAGATTCATTTATTGCACCAGCACTAGAGTGAATTACTTTTACTGCAACTTCATCATCAGATAATTTTTCTAGAGATTGCTTTAATGCTTCTGCTGTTCCTTGAACATCAGTTTTTACAATTATATTTAATTGTTTTAAATCTGCATTTGCCATTTGGTCAAATAAGTTGCTCAAAGTTACTTTGTTATAAGCATTCATTGCCTCTTCTCTGGCTTTTCTTTCTCTTCTTTCTATTAAGTGTTTAGCCATTTTTTCATCTTTAACTTCATAGAAAGTTTCTCCAGCTTCTGGTACTTTTGTAAGTCCCATAATTTCTACTGGTGTAGAAGGTCCTGCACTCTTAACACGTTTTCCTTTGTCGTCTTTCATTGCTCTTATTCTACCAATTGAAGTTCCAACAACGATTGTATCGCCTTCATCCAATTTTCCTCTTTGTACAAGTACTGTTGCAATAGGTCCTTTTGACTTGTCTAGTCTTGCTTCTATAACAGCACCTTTAGCTTGTTTGTTTGGATTTACTTTTAAATCTTGCATATCTGAAACGAGTAATACCATTTCTAGAAGTTGGTCTATGTTAATATGTTGTTTTGCAGATATTTCTACAAATACAGTATCTCCACCCCATTCTTCTGGAACTAATTCGTATTGCATTAATTCTTGTTTTACTTTTTCTGGGTTAGCTCCTGGTACATCTATTTTGTTTATTGCAACAATTATTGGAATTCCAGCAGCTTTTGCGTGGTTTATAGCCTCTACTGTTTGTGGCATTACACCATCATCTGCTGCAACAACAAGTATTGCAACGTCTGTAATTTGAGCTCCTCTAGCACGCATACTAGTAAATGCTTCGTGACCTGGTGTATCTAAGAAAGTAATTTCTCTGCCATTTATAGATACCTTATAAGCACCTATATGTTGTGTAATTCCTCCTGCTTCTCCTTCTATTACATTTGTTTTTCTTATTGCATCTAGAAGTGATGTTTTACCATGGTCAACGTGTCCCATAACAACAACAACTGGTGGACGTTGTACTAAGTCTTCTGCCTTATCTTCTGACTCATCAAATAATATTTCTTCTTCATTTACAGTTTCTTTCTTATTTGCTGTTACACCAAATTCTCCTGCAACTAAGAATGCTGTATCAAAGTCTAATTCCTGATTAATTGTAGCCATAATTCCTAAAGACATTAATTTTGTAATAACTTCACTACTTGTCTTTTTAAGTTCTGCAGCTAAATCTTTAACACTTATTGATTCTGGTATTGTAATTTCTGTAAGTTTAAATATTTTTTGTTTATTTCTTTCTTCTTGACCTTTTTGGTTTTTACGTTTTCCTTTTTTACCACGTTCTGTTGATAAATCGTAATAATCTAACATTCCACCATCTTGGTCTTCAAACATATTAGATAATTTATCTACTTGTTTTAAGTTCTTTAACTTACCTTCGTCATAAGACTCTTCACCATTAAATCTTCTTGATTTTGTTTTATTTTGTTTTTCTTCAAATCTATTACTTTTAGCTTTAAAACTTGCCTTTGTAGAATAATCTCTTTGGCTTTCTTTTTCTACTATTTCTGTTTCTAGAATATCATTAATTTTCTTGTCAATTCTTCTTTCATCCATTGGACGTGGACCTCTATTAAATCCACCATTTTGTCCATTTCTGTTGTTGAATCCACCATTATTTTTATTAAAGCCATTTGAATTATTCCTATAACCATTATTGTCTCTATTGTTTCTGTTTTGGAAGTTATTATTTCTATTATTATAACCATTATTATTATTGTTATCATTAAATCTGTTTCTTCTAAAGCCTTCTCCATCTCTATGTTGATTATTAGAAAATCTTTCATTTCTATCTCTGTTTCCATAGTTACGGTCATTATTTCTAAAGTCATTATTTCTTGCTTGGAAAGGTTTTCTATTTTGCTCTTTATTTGATATAGTTTCAGGTTTTTTATTCTCTGATTTTACTTCTGAAACTTCTTTTTCTACTTTTGGAGCTGTTTTAGGAGCCACTTCAGTTTTAACATTTTCCTTTACAACAATTGGTTCTTCCTTTTTAATTTCTTCTTTTTTCTCTACAACTACAGGCTTTTCTTCCTTTTTAACTTCTGGTTTTACTTCTTCTTTATTTTCTGCAGCTTTTGTTTGAACTCGTTTCTTTTCTTCTTTTTTATTAAGTCCAAATAATTCATTTACTGTTAATGGCTTATTAGGTTTATTTCTATAAACAATATTATAATCCTTATCATTTCTTCTATTTACAAAACCAACATCTTTTCTAGGCTCATTTTTCTTTTCTTCTTTTTTAGTTTCTTCATCATCACTTAATATAACTTCACGTCTTATTATTACTGGTGCATCCTTTTTATTTTCTTTTTTGCTGTCTTTCTTTGCTTCCACTTTATTTCCCTTTACATTCTTATTCTTTGTTTCAGCCTTTTTGTCTGCTACTTCGTCTTTTGAATTATTAGAAAAAGCATTTTTTATTTTCTTAATTTGCTCATCCTCTACATTACTTAAATGACTTGCCACTTCTATACCAAGTTCTTTTGCTTTTTGTAAGACTTCTTTACTTGATATACCAAGTTCTTTTGCAAGTTCGTGTATTTTTTGCTTAGCCAATATTTCCACCCCCTATATTAAAGTTTTTTATTTGTTCATTATGGTTATTTGTTATCAATAATTACACCCCTTAAGCTTTCATAAATTTTGTTCTCTATTTTTGTTTCAAATTTTTTTTCTAATCTATTAGACTTAATAGCTTTTTCCAGACATTGGACATTATTACATATATATGCGCCTCTTCCATTTGCCTTGCCAGTTTTGTCTATAAATATGTTTCCATCACTTTGTTTTACAATTCTTATTAGTTCATTCTTGTCCTTAGAAACTCCACATCCCAAGCACTTTCTTTGTGGTATTTTTTTCAAATTTTCCACTCCTTTATTCTTCACTATCTTTAGAGCTTTCTACTTCTGGAACTTCTGCTTGCTCCTCAGTTTCCATTCTCTCTTCTAAATCATCTTCACTATTTGTTTCATTATTTTCTTCTTGCATTTTAGCAAGCATTTCTCTAAATTGAGTTTCACTCTTTATATCAATTTTCCAGTTTGTAAGTTTTGCTGCAAGTCTTGCATTTTGACCAGATTTACCAATTGCTAAAGATAGTTGTTCATCTGGAACTATTACTTGCGCAAATTTTTCTTCTTCTTTTATATCTACAGCCATAACTTGTGCTGGAAGCAATGCTTCTGCAATAAATGTAGATGGATCTTCATTCCATTCTATTACATCTATTTTTTCTCCACTTAATTCATTTATTATATTTTGAATACGAATTCCCTTTTGTCCAACACAAGAGCCAACTGGATCTATATTTTCGTTTGGAGAATAAACTGCAACTTTACATCTTTTTCCTGGATCTCTTGAAATACTCTTTACTTCTATTAATCCCTCATATATTTCTGGTATTTCTAGTTCAAATAGCTTTCTTAAAAATTCATTATTTGCTCTAGAAACAATTATTTGAGTAGAACCTTTTGGTCCTTTTTCTACATTGGCTACACAAGCTCTTAATTTTTGATTTACATAGTAATGTTCTGTTGGTATTTGTTCTTTTATTGGCATAATACCCTCTATTCTTCCTAAATCTAAAACAACTATAGATTTATCCACCTTTTGAACAATACCTGAAACAATCTCTCCTTTTTTTTCTGTAAATTCATTAAAAATTACATCTCTAGAAGCTTCTCTTAATCTTTGAACAATTACTTGCTTTGCTGTTTGAGCAGCTATTCTACCAAAGTTCTTTGGCATTAGTTCTTTTTTTACAATGTCCCCAACTTTATATTTTACATCTATCTTTTGAGCATCCTCTAAAGATATTTGTGTATTCTTATTTTCTACTTTTTCAACAACTTCAAGTTCTTCATATACGTGTGTTTCTCCAGTTTCTGGATTCATTGTAATTTTAACATTATCTTCTACAACATCAAAATTCTTTTTATATGCTGTAACTAAAGCTGTTTCTATTGATTCTAATACAAAGTCCTTTTTTATACCTTGTTCTTTTTCTAATTCATTTAGAGCCATAATTAATTCTGTGCTATCAATTCCTTTATTTTCTACTTTTTTTACATTCTTCTTCATTTTTTTATAATCAATCCTTTCTTTACCATTTAAAATCTCTTTTCATTGAGCTGATATTATCTCTTTGTATTGTTATATTATCTATAGTAATAGTATTTTCATCAAATTTTATTAATTTTCCTATTATTTCTTTTTTCTTATTTTCAAGTGGTTTATATAATTTAACAACTACATCTTTTCCAATACTCTGTTCCAAGTGGCTATCTTTTCTAATATGCCTTTCTACTCCTGGTGATGAAATTTCTAAAAAATATTGATCTTTTATTATATTTGATTCATCTAGCATATCTGTAATTTCGTTATTTACTTTTTCACAATCATCTAGACTAATTCCTTTATCATTGTCAATAAATATTCTTAAGTAGTTATCTTTGCCTTCTTTTACATACATTACATCATAAACTCTATAGCCTATATTTTCTATTGGTTTAGTTACAAGTTCTTCAATTTTTTCTTCAATCTTTGACAAATTTAAACCTCCTCGTTTTTATTTTGCTATATAACATTTCAGAAGAGTGGATTTTGTTCCACTCTTCTGTCCGTTCTCATATTGCTTTAATTATTATACCCTGTTTTTACCAAAAAATCAAGCATTTTTTGACAATTTCGAAAATTTATTATATAATATAAGTAGTGTTGGCTTTTGTCAACATAATAATATCAAAGGATGTGTTAATATGCCTGAAGTTGCAGTTCGGCAGCAAATTGAACAGCACAATGCATACAAAGTAGAAAAAGCCTTTGAGCATTATTCCTACTTTGTTAGCTCCTATTATGGATTTCCTTGGACTCAAGTAAAATCTCATGATCAGCTTTTCAGAAAAAAACAGCAGGAAACCCCTACAGAAAAAAAGAAGCCCCCTGTACCTCAGTCTAAGCGAAACGCACGAGTCAGTTTACGGCCATACACCATCGAACGTTGGCGCACCGATTCCAGCGCTCCTGATTTGTTCTATTAAGCTTAGAGTACACACCATTATCCCAGTAAACTAAAATTATAGTTTGCTGGGTACTTTTTTGACATTTTTCGACATTTAGTATATAATTATATGTAATGTTAGCTTTGCTAACAAATTTATTGAAAGGCTGTGTTATTTTTTATGACAACTCGTAATGATGGAATGGAATTAAGTATGACTGATTCTGTTGCAGACATCTGTGGAAAGGCTCAGGAGAAAGCTTTTGAAAGAAACTTCAACGGAGTTTATGTAGCTCCCAAGCTTCCCCCTCAACCAGCAGTAAAAGTTGTGGATCCGAACGGAGCTGACAAGCTCAATCCATTTATGCTCAAAATTGAATATTTGAGCATTCCTAGATTCTAATACAGCAAATCTCCCAGGATGGCTCTCTAAATAGATAGCTTTTCTGGGAGATTTTTATTGGCAATTTACATAGCACACTAATATATAGTTTGTAGTTTTTATACTTACTAACCATATATTTGTTTACAGCAAAAAAGCCGAGACATCATATAATGTCCCGGCTTTTATCACCTCCATATAGTAGTTATTGTTTGAATTGAGTTACTTCTTTTGGCTATTATTTACTAGCAACTTTGTGTATGCATCTCGCAGTTCGGAATACAAAGTCCTGAGATTGTTCAACACAATCTGCCAATTCATTTCATCAACAAAGTTGTTGATTTTTGTAACAAAGTCTATTTGCTGATCTGTTGCGGGGAATTCTGGTTGCAGTTCTTTACTAAAGTATTGCCTTACATCCTCATACAATTGAAGTCTCATTTCTTCATCAAAATAAATTTCATTATAATCTTTTGAATATCCACCATAACTTCTAGCAGGCACTAGCCTACCTTTATAATTCAAGCAATTATCTTCTAAGTGTCCAAAATCAATTTTATAGTCGGTCATCAAGGTTAAATTTTGCTTATATATCTCATTTTTTCGACCGGGCGACAATAAAATAAAATCCAAAAATTTTCGGAAATATTCAAATTTTGCTACTTTAAACAATTCTTTCATTGTTTCAGTTGGACCTTTTTCATAAAATTGACATTGCCTTATAAACCAATCCTCGTTGTCTGCAAAAAAAGCTCTAATGAATCTCAAATCTACATCTGACAAACAAACTTGAACTCTAACACTCGAAGTCATATTTTGGTAGATTTCTAACAAATTTCCACCATTTTGAATTATTTTTTCATGCAAAGAATCAATTCTGTCAGTAAGAAGATAATATTCATCCGTTTCCCTCTTTTTCTTCATTTCAGTTGGAATCGAAGCAACAGCGTTATACATAAAAAGAGCTGATGCAGAAATTGAAGCAGCAATGAATTTATTACTTTCTGCAATTTTTTCAGCACCCTTCCATACAGAATATGATGTATTTTCCATTTGTTTTGCAATATCCGATAAAGCAAAACTCTGACCTAATGCTGCCTTGCTCATGCGATACTCATACTTATTCATATTTTACTCCATTTCAATCTACAAATCTGGTTTACTATACAGATTAGCTTGGTTAAAACCTTATTTAAAGCTTTAACAATAGTGAATGTCGGACATTTACTACTTTTTCTATCTCCTCCTTAATAATTATTTTAAGGTTTAAAAAAATCTCGGTAACATAATATCATATTTAAAGACAAAAAGCAATATTTTCAGTTTCATTTCATATTTTGCAATTTATAGCATATAAAAATACTACAAAGCGTAAAGCCTGGTCCATACCATCTTGGTACTTTCCAGGCTTTACGCTTTATTTATTCTTCATCTTCTTCGTCCTCTTCTTCATCGCCTTTTTCACTTTCTTCACAGTCTTCCTTCTGTAACTTCTCCAGTAGTTTATACAGCTCCTCATAAGAAGGTGTTTTCTCACCGACAATTCCTTCAATTTCAGGATGAAGGAAGCAGATAGCAGCTGGCCAAAGCCGATCAGCATCTTTAGCAAACTGAATTTTATCTCTAAGTGTAAATCTTTTTAATTCATTCACACCATGCATGAAGTCATTCAGCAGATCCCAGAACTCATCAACAGACATATACGTTCCTGTATAGATACAGCCAGGCTTACCATCATAAATCGGTTTAAGCGTATAGATGTTTTCGATTTTTTTCATTGGTTTTTCCTTTCGTGTTATGAAGCTAAAATTTAAAAGCTTCAGATTTTCAACAGATGTAGACCTTCCACATCTATTATCATTATAGCACTTTATGTTTACTTCCGCAAGTCTTTTGGTATAAAACTAATTTACACTTTATAGCATATAAAGATACTATAAAGCGTAAAGCCTGGTCCATACCTTCTTGGTACTTTCCAGGCTTTACGCTTTACTTATTCATCATCTTCTTCGTCCTCTTCTTCATCGTCTTTTTCACTTTCTGCACAGTCTTCATCCTGTAACTTATCCAGTAGTGCTTCCAGCTCCACATCAGAAAGTGTTTTCCCACCGACAATTCCTTCAATTTCAGGATGAAGGAAGCAGATAGTAGCTGCATGAATCGTGTCAGCCTCACTAATAAATACTTTGTCTTGCTCAAGCCATGAGTGTCCTCTGTCAATTTCATAGGAGAAATCATTCAGCAGTTTCCAGAACTCATCAACAGGCATCCACGTTCCTGTGTAGGTCTTACGTTGGGGAGTGGGATCATCATAATTCGGTTTAAGAGTATAGACGTTTTCGATTTTTTTCATTTGTTTTTCCTTTCGTGTTATGAAGCTAAAATTTAAAAGCTTCAGATTTTCAACAGATGTAGACCTTCCACATCTAGTATTATTGTAACACTTTATGTTTACTTTTGCAAGTGTTCTTGTATCAACTACACTCTTTAATTAATTATTGCTTTAAAAAGATACAACTAATAACATTTTAAACTTATCTTCTCCATATACACTATGAGGTTCATCTTTCGGCATGATTATAGTTTGACCAGCCTCTAATACAAACTCCTCTCCACTAATTGTAAATTTACCTTTTCCTTCTAATACAGTTACCATAGCATCACCACTTGAAGCATGTGTTGATATTTCTTCTCCTTTATCAAAAGAAAAAACGGTAACACTTACTAACTCATTTTGAACTAATGTTTTACTTACAACTTGTCCTTCTTGATATTCAACTAAATCTTTTAGTGCTAAAATTTTTTTCTTATCAATATTTTTATACATAAAATTTATAACCAAAAATTATATAATATAAGCCATTTAATAGCTTTTATAGCCTATTTCATAGTGTATTTCTTTGTGACAATTTGAACATACCAATATGCATTTTGCTAATTCTTTTTTATAATCCTGCCAAGACATTGTATTTCCAGATCCAAGTTTAAATTCCTTTTCTAACGGATTTAAATGATGGAATTCAAGAGCATCTGCGCATTTATTATATCCGCATCTTGAACATTTTCCACCTAGCATTTTTATTCCTTGTAGTTTCATACTTCTGCGTAAAATAGTTTTTTGATGTTTTCGTGTTTCATATATATTTCTTGTTGAATCTCCACTACAGTCATAACAATAAATTCTTGTGGAACTTTTTGTTT
>UMCE01046164.1_pt1 | contig 11449 bp, 9 predicted proteins | sample 1964191 | NCBI WGS metagenome assembly UMCE01 (sample SAMEA4835964, study PRJEB28245) | human gut metagenome | biome: gut microbiome; material: fecal sample | place: Denmark | collected 2008
TAGGCGTATCCTCCTTTTATGCCGCCTCCTTGCGCGGCTTTTTTGTCTTTTGTGGCCTTGTTTCAATGGCTTTCGGTTCACGCACCGCCATCTGGAAGCAGACAAGCTCGTCTGTTTTGAGAAGCAGCGCACTGTGCTGCACGACCTCCAGCATGAGCGTTCCGTTCAGCGCTTTCAGGCACTCCATAAGCTGCGCCGGATTGTACCAGTACACGCCCGCAGGCTCGCCGCTCAACGCGACCACATCCATCGCCGTCTCCGAAATGCCATATTCGCTCTCACAGCGAACAGTCAGCCGGCTTCCTGCAAAGGACAGGGAAAACCGATTCTGTGTGCCGGTGACACTCAGGGTCTGCGAAATAGCATCGCGGAGCAGAGCGCTGTCGGTCAGGACAGTAAACTGCTGCTTCAGATTGGACAGCACCTGCGACACGGCAAGATATGGCCCTTCCATAATTCGCGCGGCGAACAGGAAATTCTCCTTCCGAAAGACAATGGCTTTCCCGGTCGTACCGACCTGCAGCTTCTCGCGGTCGCTTACCAGACCTGCCAGCTTTTCCAGCGAAGCTGCCGGAACAAGGAAACTGATGTTCCCGCGGCTCTCGCGGTCACCCTTGGCAGACGCGATGCGGAAGCTGTCTGTGCTGACCGCCTGCAGGCCATCCGCGCCGAAGATCAGGTTCACGCATTTGAGCATGGGTCTTGCCGTGTCCTCAGAAACGGCAAACGCCGTTCGTTTGGTCAGCGACGGAATGCCGCTCACAGGCACGGTTGCCGCCGGGCAGGGAATCTCCATGCGCGGGTATTGTGCCGCGTCCATGACGGGAATGGCATATTCCGCGTTTCCGGAGGAAACAACGAGCTTTCCGTTTTTCATCTGGAAAGTCACGCGCTCGCCATCCAGCAGGTGCAGCATTCCGGAGAGAAGCGGGGCCTTTACGACAACGCTGCCCTCATTCTCAATCTGTGCGGGGATCTGCTGCTCCAACGCGATCTCCAGATTGCTGGACGCGACGGTGAGCGTGTCCTGCTCAGCCTGCAAATACGCGCATTGCAGAATTTCGATCGTGGAGACTCTGGGCGCAATGCGCTCGGCGTTCTGCGCCGCAGCAAGCAGCTCTGTTCGGTTGACGGTAAATTTCATAGCATCCTCCTTTTTACGCAACGGAATCGAATAGACTCAGCTGGTTTTCCAACTGCTGTGTTTTCTTCGTCCGTTTGGCTTTCTGCTGCTCCAGCTGCACCATAGCCGCTTGCAGCTTTTCCTCCTGTTCTGCGGTAAACACGCGCTTTGGCTGCTCAATTCTTGCCGGTACGGTTTCCGGCGGCAAAGACGTTTCTTCGGCAGGGACGTCCGGTACTTCTCTGTCCGGATTCTCGAACGCCATCTTTTTAAACGCTGACGCAATATCCTCCACATTGTCGCGGATGCCGAGCATCAGCTCCTTCGCCATCTGCGAGGTCATGTCCTGCACGTCGCTCATTGCGGCAAGTCCTTCCTCGGAGAAGTTTCCTTCAATGAGTCCGGCGACCGCCAGCTTCGAGGCCATGAGCTTCAGGCATTTCTGCTGCATGGTGTCCTCGTAGTAGAGCATATAGACCTTGACCGAGGGCGCTTTCTGGTTGATACGCCAGCTTCGGCGCGACGCCTGCCGCAGCGTAAAGAGTTTGTAGCCCATGCTGTAGAACACCAGCGTCGTAAAGGCGTTGAGATCCAAGCCGGTTTCCACCAGAGACGGGTTTACGATCAGCACCTGCATTCCGGCAGCCAGCTTCTTCTGCACCCAGTCCTCACGGTCAGTGGTCTTGATCTTGTCGGTCAGGATCTCCGTGCGATAGCCTTCATCCGTCAGGAGCTTTTTGAGCTTCTGCTGGGAATCCGTGCGCACCCAGCTTGTGTAGATGAGCGCACGCTCCCCGTTCTGGATGGCAGCTCTTACGATCTCCAGCGTCCGCTGTTCCTTTTCTCCGAGCGTATCCGCATCCCCGATGTTCTCAGGTTCGACGATGGGTACATCGCTGTCGGGGTAGAGAATGGGCTTCTGGTCATACGGCTGATCCGGATAGACAGTCAACAGATTCAGATACGCGGAAAGAATCTTCTGTGCTGCGCGGCGGTCCGACCGCAATACCCGTACAAGCGCATTCTCAATGCGTTTGTATTCCGATTGCACGGCCTCATCCATACGGCAGGCAATGGGAATTTCTTCATAGCTGGGAAGCGCCTTGCCCATGTCGGACAGTGACAAAAACGCCGTCTTTTCCAGCAGGAACCGGGAAAACACCAGCGGCGAAACGCCCGGAAGCTGACGCGTCCGAACGCCGCTTTTCTGCGATCTGCGCTTTGCTGCGTAGCTTTCATCGGCTTCGGTGTAGGTTGTTTCCACAACGCCATACTCCGTATTGAACAGCGCGGGCTTTTCATGCGGCTTGCCGTCCGCCAGCATCAGCTGCGCCGACGTGCGGTAGAGCAGATGAAAAATGCCGGAGCTGTAGCCGTTGATGAGCGTGGCCGTCATGCCGATGACCTTTTTTGCTGTGCCGAACAGCTCTGCCATCGCGTCACCCTGGCCGCTGTCGTTGTTGTACTCGTGCAGTTCGTCCACGATGAGGCCGTCAAGCCTGCCGCGGTACCGCTTCTTGATGTACGAGCTGAGCGGATACCGCCGGCACGCGCCGCGCGTCGGGAAGTATCCGTCCGAGTTTTCGCGAAGCGCCTGCAAGGCGTCCAGTGCTGCGGGGTTCTTCGTCTTCTGCATGGCATGGACTGCCAGCTTCCGATGCACCCAGCCGTATTCCGGAATTTTGACCCACGGAGAAGGCACACTTGAATTCACCGCTGTCCACAAGGGACTTTCGCAATTCATACATTGATGATTGCGCCGGTTTTCCATGCGGAACGCCTCCGGCTTTGCGGCCGTCCAGCCGTCTGTGTCATCGCTGCTCGGCAGCTCTATGATTTCCCCACAGCTGGGGCAGCGGAACGCACCTTTTCGTGCGTCAAACAGGACGGCCGGGCGGCGCATATAGCCGTCTCGTGCCTTTTCCTTGCTGATGACGGCGTAGATGCTTTTATCGCCCTGCTGGTACTGTGCGTACAGGCTGTCCAACTCTGTAATGCTGCGGACGATGACGCCCGCAGTCTCTGGCAGCGTTTCGGCAAGTTCGCGTACCCACTTCTTCGCAACGTGCGACGGGCAGAGGATGATGTTGAACGTCTTTTTCCGTTTCTGCGCCTGATACGCCGCCAGTGCGGTCGCACCGATCTTCGTTTTGCCGCTTCCACACTCTGCCACGATGAACGCAGACTTTCCCTCCGAGAGCTTGCGCTTGACCGATTCCGCAACCGCAAGCTGCGCCGGGTAAAGGCTGTAGCCTGCGTGTGCGCGGATATAGTCGTTGATGCGCAAAATCTCCGGGGAAAGCTGCTCCGCAGCGGGATCAAAAAGCGGTTGGAATTGCTCTCGGATACGCTCCGCGACGATCACACCGAACGCAGATAGATAGCTGGTGACAGAATGCACGCTGTCAAAGCCGTTGGGATTCTGAACCGTACCGGGAATATGAATGGCGCCGGTTTTCAAGCCATCCTCTAACACCTTGATGATATTGGCGTCGTCCTTCTTGCACAGCAGCAGCCACGCCTCCAGCCGTTCCCGAATGGAGATGACGCGCAGCGGCTTGAGAAATCTGCGCCGCTGCAATTCGTCCAGAACATAGTCCTGAAACTCCGGGATAAGCGGCACAGCCGTTTTCCGGTCCAGCGCTTCAAACAGCGCCCGCCGGTCTCCGGCCGGGCAAAAAAGGATGCACTTTCTCGGCGGCAGCTCTACATTCGTCTGACCGTCCGCCTGTGCATCTTCGTCCTTTTTTGCCGCAGTGTCCGCATCGTCCAGCGAGAGGATGGTCGCCTCGGCGTAAATTCCGTCGTGGCTCAGATGGCATTCGTACTTCTTTGGTTCGCAGGCGAGCATGGCTGGTTCACCGGCAAATTCCGTTTCCAGCGTCGCACCGGCGTAGATCGCGTCCGACATGGCGCGTACCATCTCCGGATACCCGCCGAAGCGGATCGCCCGAAGATGCTGCTCGCGTCCGTCCGGTTCAAGGACGATCGTGTCCGCATACGCGCTGAGACGGATCTCCTGCTTGGGATTGTAATAGCTGATTGGCATGAGTCTGCTTTTCTCTGGCATCCATGGTTTCACTCCTTTCATCGTTTTTGGACGCAAAAAGACCGTAACTGCCAAGCGGCAATTACGGTCTTATAGGTCCTGTTGTATTTTGGTATTCACTGGCCTGCGCACGGAACCGGGGCATACCTGTCCCCAAGCTTTCACCTCCGCCCTTCATCTGCTCCGCCCTGATACTGCTCTGACCTGGAATACAGATTTATTGTAGCGGATATGCGTACAGATAGCTACTTGCAAATAACACAACTCCAAATATTTATGTAGCATGTGTGGATCTTACGAATGCAGACTTATTTTGCACATACACGGATCGAACAAATATAAAATCCACCATTATAAAACTCAAACGTATATTCCTTCCGTGCGATTTCTTCACCGTTCCCATCCCGGACAGTCCCTTCAATTATGCATTTGCTCCCGTCAGACTGTATCTTCAGATCATCAACATAGAGACCACCGCCGAAGCCTCCGACAACCGTGGTGACGATCGCATCATAGCTTGGATCGTAAAATGGATCTTCCTCGATTCGATAGGTGTAGCCATTATAATACCGATCTAATGTGGAACAAATCATATCTTTTGTATAGCAGTAGGCTTGCGCAGCTTCGTTCCAACAATTCAGCAGATCATCTTCGCTTGAAAAGAGCTGAAATGAAGTGTACAGCTCAGCCTCTGTCAATTCCTCCACATTTTCAAAAGAAAGCTCTGCAGAATAGGCGGCTTCCATACTGGATAATATCACGCTGAAGTACGCATCCGGTAATTCCTCTGGGAAAACAGCGTCTGGCTTTTCGTATTCATTATACGCGATCAGCCGCTGTGCGCCATCCGCTGATTCTAATTTTTCTGTGCTTTGGTTTATCGCAGAAACAGCAAAATAAGCAGATGTGCGCTTATCTGAATCTTCCAATATGGCAAGGTATTCGCCGATCTCAGGCAGGGAATACAGATTTGCCTGATATGCGGCATCTTTTATAAAGGAAGCATACGCCGGAAGCTGTGCGAACAGGAAATCCCGCCATAGCGAGATCGCTGCCTCATCAAAGAAATGGAGATCCAATTCAGGGTGCACCGTGTGCAGAGAGATATGCTCGCGGAAGCTTCTCAGAAACTGAGTCTCTTCCTCGGCAGAAACGGATGGGTCAGGTATTTCTTCCGGCGGCGCGGATTCCGTTACCGCCTCAGCTGATTCAGTGTTCTGAATTTCGGATGTGTCTGCCGCAGAAGCTGACACTTCAGGCTGACCTGTAAAATGAGTGGTATCCTTGGAAGCACAGCCCATCAGTATCAGGCATAACGCAAAGCAAAGACTAAGAAAGAATATGTTGTTCTTCATATTTACTTTTTGCACCTTCTTATCTCATTAAACTAGTGATGACATAAAATATCGAGGCTCCAATGCTGGCAGGTGATCACCAATGCTCTGATTTGAATTGTAAATATTTAGAGTTCTCGCTACTATCGGTGCCGGTATGATATGTCAAATTTTCATAATATTCTTTAGGAGGAAAATATGTCTAGAATTATCAAAGAAACAACTGTGTACGGTGGTCCTCGGACATCTGGCTATGCAACTATGGCCACATTGCATCAGAATCAGTCAGTTACCGCAATTTTTAAAGAACTTGATTTTCTGTTCGTTGAATATGATGGCGTAAACAGGACCAAGCGCAGAGGGTATGTCCTTGCAAGAGATGTGCAGTTGCAGGAATCTGTTCGGACATACACTGCACTGGCAACCAATAAAGCAATCCGGGTTGTGGTAACATCGGCTGCGGTCTTCGAAGGCCCTGCATTTTCTGGGTATATGAAACTGGGATCTTTTTCAGAAAATGCATTTATTTCGTTCCTTGGCATAAAAGAAAATGACTTTGCTCTGGTTGAAATGAAAAACCATGCTGGCGTTGTTCGCGGATACTTTTATGCCAACTATCTCCGAACTTTGAGCAATCGCGTCGGCAGCATTATTTCGGATACTAATTCTACTGGTTACCTTAGTCCGCTGAACAAATTCACGGCAGGCCAGTGCACATGGGATTGTTGGGGACGAGCCTATGAAAAATGTGGTGCCAATATTACATTCTCTGGCGGTCAAAATGGAAATCAGTGGTATGCAAATGTATCTGGCGGCTATAAGGCTAAATACCCCGCATCGCATACCCCGGTCGCAAATTCTGTATGTAGCTGCAACACGTCGAGTGTGTATGGCCACGTTCTTTTTATCGAAGCTGTTGAAGATGGTTATGTTTACTTCACAGAAGATAACTGGGCAGCAGATGATCCTGCGCTGAGACGAATGACTGTTAGCGAGTTTACATCAAACCGTCAGGTTATCGGGTATATTGCCGTTTAAGTCCGAAATAGGGTTCGCAGCTATCTGCGAACCCTATATTTCGCAGAAGATGAAATTAGGAATCTGCACCGAATCATACTATATTTCATTTTTCGCAAAAGAGTCCTTTTGAAAAACCTTTTGTATGATTAGACAATATCATTTTCTAAATGCAACAACAATCTCGATGATTTATTTGGGTTGATTGTAAAATGAAGTTTGCACACAACTTCTTCCAAGGGAGAGCAATCGCTATGGACTGCCAAGATTATATCACAGAATCAGTAGAACACAAGAAGGGACAGCACTTACAACGAGAGGATATTATCTCCCAACGATCTTCCCAAAAATCTGCTTCTTCCCGTCATCATACCGCTGGATCACGACCATGACGGTATCGCCGGTTTTGAAATCGGAGTCCTCGTAATGGAACGAGTACCGGCACATGACGACAGCGCCGTCGGGGAGGTTACAGAACACGCCGCCGGCATATTTGCCCGCGATGCTTGCTCTGCGGCGGCAGCCGACAGGGTGGCGCAGGCTGGCTTCGTCGAAGGGGTTCGGCACCGTCTCCTTGACGGAGATCTCCAAGGCACCGGCCTTGCGGTCAAACTGCTTGACCACGCAGGTCAGCTCATCGCCCGGATGGTACTGCTCCCGCAGGTCTGGAATAGCGGCATAGCTCATATCGCGCTGCGAAAGGTTCACGTCGTAGCCATAACACTCGACCAGACACCGGCGCGGGCCGACGGCCAGCACATGGCACGGCACACGGCTGCCCGGCTGGTGGAGTGGCTGTGTGGAGAAGAAATAGCGCCGTGACGCCAGCGCCAGACGGCGGGAGCCAATGGCAAAGCCCGCTTCACGATCCACATGGGTAATCACAAAATCGATCTGAGCGCCCGGCATGTTCCGCAGAACGAACGCCGGGCGTTCGTCGTTTTCTGCCCACATTTCCGTTTCCGGGATCAGGATGCGGGCGCGGAACGGTACAATGACCGCGCAGTACATCCGTTTTGTTTCTACTGTTCCGGTCTGTGCGCTGCGGACGGTCATGGAATGCGGATCGACGCCGATGATCGTGCCGCGCATGACGCTTCGGCTGCGGAAGGAAGCGTAGATCGTGTTCCACTCCTGCCGCTGTTCTGGAGAGAGATTCTGGTCGAGCGCACGGAAGTCCAGATCGTAGAAGGATTTCTTCTCCGGTTCGGAAGATTCAGATTTTTCTGCCGCTGCGGGCACGTCGTCCTCTCCATAGGGTTGCACAGGTTCTGTGATTGCAGGTTCTTCGACCTGCGGTTCCAATACTGGCTGTTCTGCGGTGACCGTTTCTTCGACTTGGGCGATTTCTGGCTGTACGGTTTCTTCCTGCAGCACTTCGGGTTCGGCTTTCTTTCTGGGCATTTGTAGTTCCTCCTAAAAATTATTTTCTGGCAAAGAAGCGGTGCGTGCCGTTTTCTTGCCGGATCGCAAAAATGACGGGTCTGGTGTATGAAAATGTCTCTGGCTTAGTACCATCGGGCAGCAGAACGATGATTTTTTCGTCCCGCCGGATCGCACACTCTGGCGGTGGATCACTGCCGAACACGATGACAAACTGCTTGAAGCTGGGTTCTCCAAGCGAGAAGCGGAGCAGCGTATGTTTGTCCACGGCATAAAAATTCTCAGGCTGCGCTGCGGTCAGCTCCAGCATCACGTCAATGGCTTCTATCTGCTGTATGGTGGGCTGCCCTCCGGTTTGTGTGACGATACCATCTGCGATTTGCAGCAGTCCGCCCATCTGCATCTGGCGCACACAGGCATTGGTCACGCGCATGGCATCATTAAGCGAAGAAAAGGCAAACGTCTTTTGCAGCAGCGCGGCAAGCTGCTGCAGCTCCGCACAGCCGAGCTTTTCCAGTGCCGCAAGCAGGAATTTTTGCTGTTTTGTCAGCAACATCAGCCTCGCCCCTTTCCCGGCGGCGAACGCAGCGAATTGAGGTACGGATCGACCAGCAGGTCACTCTCCGTTTCCGTGATGCAGTTGTATATGGTTGACATAACGTATTTCGTAGAATCCCTGACCGGCACATTCCGGTTCGCGTGCAACTTGATCTCCGCTTCCTGCAAAACGAAATAGTTCAGCCGGTGCAACCGTGACCGCACCCTGCTTCGCGGCAGAACAGCCTGTGCGATACGCAGGTTGTCCGAGTAGAAAAGCCGCTCAATGGCGTTCTCAAAAACGCGCGCCACCTCCGGCTCGAAATACGAAAGCTCACAAGCATCCAGAATGCCCGTGAGCTCTTTTTCATCGTCCGCCGGTCCGTCCTCCGAAGGTACGGATGGACTGACATCTGAGAAAGCTATATCAGGTTGACTAAAATCAGTATTACTTGCGCCCAAATCCTGCGGTTCTGGAACATCAGGATCTGCGGTTCTAAAGGCGGGGATTCCGGGGTTCTGGGGCCGCGTATCCTGCGGTTCTTCCGTATCAAGAAACGCAGAATCCGCGGTTCTGGAACCGCAGGATTCATACTCCCTTGATGAAAACGGTGCGCATTCGTAGCTGGAATCATCGATGGGCGTGACGCTGGCCAGGTAGATCTGATTGGCGTCGCCGCGCCCGCAGCGTTTCTCCCATATCAGTTGAAGCTCCGCCAGCTTGCGAAAAGCCGCCGTGACGCGCTGCTCACAGATACGAAGCTCCTTTGCCAGCGCCTTGCGGGGAAAGATCACGAACACTTCACCCGCGTCGTTCACCCAACCGTTGCGCCGCGAGAGCTGAAAGCGGTTCAGGAGGAAGGTGTACGTCACCTTCGCGTCCAAACTCATATCCGCGTATCGCGGGTCGGAAAATAACCATCGCGGCATCTGCATGTGCCAGACGTTCTGTACGTCCGTCTGCCGCATAAGCCGGAAACTTGGATGCTCGGTCAGCTTGGCTGCTTTCATGGGGATTCCCTCCGATTTCTAATTGCATTGTATTGACGGTTGATAAAATGGCATAGTTATGATAAAATAACGCCATAAGAATTTGACTTGCTTGGGAGGTGTCAGTATGATCACGATTCGGCCGGTATCAGATTTACGAAATAAATTTACAGAGATCGAAGACTGCGTCAAAAGCGGCAAGCCTGTTTATCTCACCAAAAACGGCTATGGCTCCATGGTCGTTCTCAGCCTGGAGCAGTACGCCGCACTGACAGATGATATTGAACTGAAGCTGGATGAAGCGGATAAGGCTGCGGCCGCAGACCCCGTTCGTTATACGGAAGATGAAGTTTTTTCGAGAGTGAGGAGCCGCATCCATGAACGAAAAGCATTATAAGTTGCGCTTCCTCCCACTGTTTGAAGAAGACCTCAATGAAATCGTAGATTATATCACGAATCGTCTGAAAAACCCAATCGCCGCAGACGCATTGGTTTCTGATGTGCAGACGGCGATCCGGAACCGCCTTTCCTGCGCAGAAGCATTTGAACAGTATCACTCGGCAAAGGAGCGGCAGTATCCGTACTATCGGATCACTGTCCGCAATTATACGATCTTCTATGTCGTCATTGATGATGTCATGGAAGTCCGCAGAATCATTTACAGTCGGCGCGATATCAAGCACCAGATCTGAATCACTGGTTCAGGATACTATCCACCGTGCACTCCACCATTCCAATCTCATCATCCTCAGCCAGATCGTAGGCGGGCGGCTGCTCGCTGCGGTCTGGCTGTTTTTCTTTGACGGGCGGTTTTGGGATGTTTGACGCTTCTTTCTGAACAGGCGCTTTCTTTTGCGGCGCTGCTTCGGCTTCTTTTCTTCGCCATTCCGGGATGTAATCAATGACGCGGCAGGTGGTGAGACCGGCGTAGTCCGGCAGCTCCTCCGGCGTCATTTTGTAGAGGAGCGCGGGCTTGTGCCCCTTGAACAGCGCCAGACACTTCCGGTTCTCCAAGCGCAGGACTTCGTCAGGGTTCATCAGATCGCGCTGTGTGTTGCTTCGCGTCTGCGAGTACGGGCGCGTGGACGAATACACCGGCGAGAACAGCGGCATCATCGGCATCTGGTTATTGAGGACGGAAATCGTCACCTTGCCGCATTTCTCCGAAATGTATTTGGCCGACGTCAGATCGTTGCAGCCCATGTAGAGCGTCTGGTCGAACGTTGCAAGCTGATTCTCCCATTCTTTGCCCGGATACTTTTCCTGCCACTGTGATAAGCTCTGCACCACGATCTGGGCAGACATATTAAAGCCGCGGATGCTGTTCAGGCTGTCCGCCACGCCGTCCAGATAGCCGATGTTGCAGTATTCGTCGAGGCAGAAGTTCGTCAGCACCGGCAGCCGCCCGCCCGCGCATTGCAGACGTGCGAAGTTTGAAAGCTGCGGCAGAGCCAGCGAGAAGAACAGCGAGGACAAAAAGCGGTACGCGCTGTCCTGCGCGGAGATGATGACAAAATACACACAGGGCCGCTTGCCGGGCAGCAGAAGGTCTACATCATGGTTGCGCGTGATCTTATCCACCAAGCGGCTTTGAAAGACCGCCAATCGGTTGCCGAGACCAATGACGATGTTGCCCCAGAGGTTTTCTTTTGCTTTGAGGAACAGGCCGTGCGGGTATTTGGCCGGATGCTCCGGCGGGAGGGCAGCTAACCTGCGGTTGATTTCCTCAATGCTCTCCGTCGCGATCATGCGGTACACATCGCCGAGCCCGCGCTGTTCAATGGGGAGCAAATTCCCGTTTGCATCGCGCAGATTGACAACATAGTGGATGAGCGCCATGAGCAGATTCAGTTCTGCCCGGCTCCAGAAGTCATTTGCTTCTTTTGGTCCCGACGTGTTCTGCACGATCGTGTTCGCTACCGTCTGCACGAGCTGCGGCTGGGTGTCCAGACCGTATAGACAGTTCCAACCGTCCGAGTGTTCCATGTCCAGAAAATTCACAGCTTTCACATAGAA